>Ga0209536_100000151_pt1 | contig 103725 bp, 113 predicted proteins | sample DeeMarSeWOR28_12_FD_187461 | JGI IMG/M metagenome (GOLD analysis project Ga0209536, IMG submission 187461) | Marine sediment microbial communities from White Oak River estuary, North Carolina - WOR-2-8_12 (SPAdes) (version 2) | ecosystem: Environmental > Aquatic > Marine > Intertidal zone >... | reverse complement strand
AGTTGATGTGATCCTGGAAGGTGATATAGTTGACCTATCCAGACCAGGTGAATTGGTTAAAGTCACTGGAACTCTCCAGACATCTCCTGATTTCTCGCGAAGAGGAGGAAAACTTGCTACATTCAACATTTTCATTGAAGCCAATGGTGTAGAAATCTCCGAGAAAGAGTATGAACAGATTGAGATATCTGAGGAGGACGAGAAGCAGATTAAGGAACTGGCTGAGGACCAGTATGTTCACGAAAGAATCCAAGCATCCATAGCTCCCTCTATTCAAGGTCATGATCGAATCAAGGAGTCCATTGCACTCCTTCTTTTTGGTGGTGTCGGAAAGACATTGCCTGACGGCACACGTCTCAGAGGAAAGTCCAACATTTTGATGATTGGTGATCCCGGAACAGGAAAAAGCCAGATTCTCAAGTTCGTTTCTGGTCTAGCTGCTAGAGGGCTCTACACTTCAGGTAAGGGAACCACAGCCGCTGGACTTACAGCTGCCGTCGTTCATGATACCGAGTCTGGCGCAATGACACTAGAGGCAGGAGCCTTGGTCCTTTCTGACCAAGGAATCGCATGTATAGACGAGTTTGACAAAATGGATCCTAACGACAGAACTGCTATACATGAGGCTATGGAACAGCATACGGTCAGCATTGCTAAAGCAGGAATCGTTGCAACATTGAATGCGAGAACGTCTATTCTTGCAGCCGCAAACCCAACACTAGGTCGTTACGAGTCATCCCTCTCAGTCCAAGATAATATCCGGCTACCATTTACAATTCTTTCAAGATTCGATTTGATTTGGATTCTAGTCGACACCCCTGAGGCTACAAGAGACCGTGAACTAGCACAATTCATCCTCAATATGCATCAGATGAAGAAGACCCAAGGACAGGCGGCAGCAGCCACAATCCCGCCTGATTTCCTGAAGAAGTATATTGGATATGCCAACCGTTATGTCATCCCTCAGCTTACCTCTGAGGCTGCAGAAGTAATCGAGAATTTCTACGTAGACCTCCGAAAGGGTGCTGAGGGCGGAGCTTCTCCAGTTCCAATCACAGCACGTCAATTAGAATCTCTTGTTCGTCTAGCAGAAGCTCGGGCACGAATGGCATTGAGATCCAAGGTGACAAAAGAAGACGCACAAGCTGCTATACGACTCATGGAGGAATCTTTGCGTATGGTGGCTCTTGATAGGATAACTGGGAAGATTGACATTGATCGTCTTGTATCCAAGATGAGTGCATCACAGCGTAGTTCCTCTGATATCATCATCAAAGCTATCCGTGATATGGAAGCCGAAGGGACTTCAACTGTCAATAGGGACGCATTGATTCAACGCGCTGTTTCAATGGGACTACCCCGTGAACGCGCTGAAGAGGTTATTGAGAAATTACTAGCTGAAGGAATACTGTACAGTCCACGAGAGGGCAAAATTAGACATTCCCAGAGCTAGGTATGTCAAAATTTTCACTAGTATGCTGTGGAGATGAGAAACATTCGACTAGAAGAGCTGGACATCAATAGACGAATAATCACTCATCTTCAGTCTCAAGGCATATCCGACTTATTTCCTCCTCAAGCTAATGCATTCAAAACTAGTGTTCTCGATGGAAAAAACCTCGTTCTTGCAATACCTACTAGCTCGGGTAAGACATTGGTCGCAGAAGTCTGCATGCTAAAAGCCATTCTTGATGGGCGCGGAAAGGCACTCTATCTTGTACCTTTGAAATCCCTTGCCCGAGAGAAATACACTGAATTCAAGAAATACGAATCACTGGGCATCACAACAGCGATGTCAGTTGGTGACTATGACTCACCTGGAAGAGCCCTACATGATGCTGACATTGTGATAGTTACTACTGAAAGAGCTGACTCTTTGGTACGTCACAGAACTGAATGGATCAATGATGTAGGAATCGTTGTTGCTGATGAGGTTCATCTAATAAATGACTCAAAGAGAGGTCCCACACTTGAGATGGTTTTGGCAAAACTCACTCAACTTGTAAAGGACATTCAAATCGTCGCACTAAGCGCTACAATCTCAAATGCCAATCAGATTGCCGAATGGCTTGATGCAGAACTTGTAAAGGACACTTGGAGACCAGTACCACTAACCGAGGGGGTCTATCTAGACGGAAGGATCAGCTTCTTTAGAGATGGCAAGAACAACCCCCGAAGAATCAAAAGGACGAGGAAGGATGAGCTAGCAGATGTAGTCTGTGACACACTTGATGAAAATGGCCAAGTTCTTGTTTTTGTCTCAAGCCGACGTTCAACGGTAGCAGTTGCAAAGAAACTCGCTCCTTCTCTGCGTCGATACATCACCGAAGAAGAAATGCGTCAGCTTACCAAAGGCGCAACGAAAATTGGATCGACTCCATCAGCACCTGAGGCATCCAAAACTCTCGCTCGTCTAATTGCAAATGGAGCTGCCTTTCATCATGCAGGACTTGACAACCAAGAACGTTCTCTTGTTGAAGATTATTTCAAAGAGAACCTATTGAAAGTCATCGTTGCCACGCCGACTCTAGCAGCAGGAGTAAATCTTCCTTCCAGACGCGTGATTATTCGTGACTATCGGCGCTTCGAACCTGATCGTGGAAGCTATCCCATTCCAATTCTTGAATACAAACAGATGGCTGGTCGAGCAGGACGACCAAAATATGATGAATATGGGGAAGCCGTTCTTGTAGCACGGACAGAACCAGAACACGATTTCCTCATTGATAACTATACATTATCAGAACCTGAGGACATCACTTCCAAACTGGCTTCACCACGTGCTGTTCGTGCACATCTTCTAGCCTCAGTAGCTGCAGAAATGACAAGAAACCGTGAAGAGATTGATTCATTGATTGCAGGAACTTTCTTCTCACATCAATTTGATCAATGGGAGATTAACCAACATATATCATCCGCTTTAGGTTTTCTCGAGGAAGGTGGTCTCATAGAAACAAGTTCGGAAGGTCATTATACAGCCACGCCACTAGGCAGGAGAACCTCTCAGCTATACATTGATCCCCACACAGCAATTCTGTTTCGTGATGTCCTTTCTGAAACTGATAGTCATAACATTGTTGGAATTCTCCATCTAATCTGCCACTCCCCAGACCAACCGCTAACATATGTTACACGATCAGAGGCTGAAGAGTATGAAGTAGCTTTAGAAGACCATCTTGACGAAATCATGATTGAACCACCAATAGAAGAGAGTCCCAGAGATTACATGGATTTTCTCGCTCAGATAAAGACAGCAACACTACTTCAAGATTGGATTTCAGAAACTACTGAGAAAGACATCACTGAGAGATACAATGTTGGTATGGGTGATGTCCATAGGTTTGTACAGTCTGCAGAGTGGTTGACATACGCTGCATCAGAAATCTCCAGAATCTCTAATGCAACCAGCCATATCCCCTTCCTTCATAATCTAAGATCACGACTACGTTATGGGGTACGTTCCGACATCTTAGAACTTGTAGGTCTCAAAGGAATCGGAAGAGTAAGAGGTAGAATGCTACACAATCACAATCTGGTGAATCTACCTGACCTGTACAAGATCCCAATCGAAGAACTTGCTAGAATCCCAACAATTGGCACAACCATTGCACAATCAATCAAGAAACAATTAGGGATTGATGTGAAACTTACTACTACAGAAGCAGAAGCTTTCGCTGACGATGATGATATCGACTCAATGCAGACATTGTTAGAGGATTTCAGTACATGACATCTACAGCAAAGGAGAGTCCTCAACTATCTTTTCAATCAATTTCTCTGTGTACTGACTTGCTGTTACACTTTCTTTGTATTCATCATCAAACGATGTGACATGTATCCCAGCCAACTCTTGAAGGAGGTTTAGTGAGCACATCCCCATCACATCAAGATTGTACCCTCCTTCCAGAAAACACACAATTCTTCCTTCTGAATTTGCTATAGCCATCTGTTTTAGTCTCGAATTCATCATGGCAAATCCTGAAGTGGTTAGTCCTAGGTTAGTCAAAGGATCCATGAAATGACCATCATATCCTACAGAAACGAGTATGAAATCAGGATCATATGATTTCGTGATTGGTTCGATAACATGCGAGAAGACATCATCATAAGAAGAATCACCAGCACCCGGATACATCGCAAGGTTAACGGTATAACCTTCACCTTCTCCGGTACCGACCTCATTTACAAAACCGGAACCAGGAAATAGTGTCCTACCATCTTGATGTAACCCCACATAGAGCACATCCTTGGAAGAATAGAAGCTTCGTTGTGTTCCATTTCCATGGTGTGCATCATAATCTACAATCATGACACGTTCTGCATCATGTTTCTCCAATAGATGTTTAGCTGCAACAGCCACATTGTTGATGAAACAAAAACCAAAGGCTCTCTCATACTCCGCATGATGACCTGGAGGTCTACATAGAATGAATGCATTCTCGGAATCTCCTTGCATGATTCTGTCAACAGCATCAATCCCCCCACCTGCAGCCAAGAGGGCAGCATCATATGTATGCGAATTGACAGAGGTGTCCATTGTGTATATTCCACCCCCCCTCTCTGATTTCTCCTTAATCCCCTCAAGATACGCTTTTCCATGAATGAGATACACCTCATCCAATGGTGCTTTCTTAGGGGTCAAGAGATTCACCTTATCCCCATCCATAAGACCTGCAGCCTTGATTGAACTCATTGCGCTTCTCAGTCGTTCTGGACTCTCTGGATGGCTACGGGACATTGCATGTTCAACAAAGAGATCATGATATACTAAGTCAGTGACCATTGAAGACTTTCTCCGTCTTAAGTACAATCTAGAATGTAATGTTGAAGATACTGATAAATTTGCATCCATAATTCATAGTATCTTTAGAACACGTGTTCTAAATAGAATCAAAATACAGTTTACGAGTGGTAATGTTTATCTTCAGTCCACAACACGCCAACTGCAGTCATGAATGTATCACGCGGTTCATGCAGCATGGGTCGGTAGTCTAGCTTGGTATGATTCTTGCTTGGGGCGACTGAGGAAGTCAAGCCTCAAGTCACAGAATGCAAGAGATCGGGAGTTCAAACGATCTGGGACCTCCCCAATCGGAATATGTCTCCCCCGGCCCACCATTTCTCTCAGGAACTCTTTCCAATCTCCCAGAGAGATTCATAGATTGGTCCTGAAGGAGTAAGAGTGCTCTTCATCATCGTTACGCACTCAACAGTCATTTTTCCAATCACCTCATCTGCCAAATGGTCAAGATTGTCAGCGATTCGCTTTGAATCTTTGACAAACCGAACCCTAGCGATAGTAGCATGAGGTGTGTACTTCCTTTTCTCTGGTTTATACCCGAGAGGAATCAATGAAGAATCAATGTCATTCTTAATTTTCAGAACTTTGTCTGCATTTAGAGTGATTCCAATCCAAATGATTCTTGGTCTCCGTTTGCTTGGGAATGATCCAATCTTAGCAATTTCAACCTCGAACGGATTAAAGTCAATCTCATCAAGAGAAGTTCTAATCTCGTCCAATCTTGTACGAGGAGTATCACCAAAAAACCGTAAAGTGAAGTGAATATTCTCACCCTTGACAATCTTCATTTTAGCAGATGACTTATCCAATCTCTGTTGGATGCTGTGAATCTTTGACAGCAATCCTTGGTCTTCAATGCCTATGCTCAGAAAAGCTCTGATATCTTCACTCACACTTGTCACCTTTACTGAAGATTAAATCATATCTACAATATTACAGTGACGCTAATTGGTTCTACGGGAATTCTTAAAGGATAATCATAAGACGAAGGCGAGAGGATTCAGGTGGGAAAAATGAAACTGGTGATAGTGACTGGAATGCCCGGCGCTGGAAAGAGTGGTGTTGCTCAAGCATTTCATGATGTAGGTGTCCCAGTAATTGTGATGGGCGATGTTATACGTAACGAAACCAGAAGACGTGGTCTCGAACCGAATCCACAAAATACCAAGAAGGTGATGTTAGAGCTTCGAAAGAAGGATGGCCCAGGTGCTGTAGCTTCATTTTGCATGGATGAATTAAAGGAACTTGACTCCGATATAGTTGTTATAGAGGGATGTCGGAGTATCGCTGAAATTGATGTCTTCGATGATTGTGCAGACTCTGTTGTTATTGTGTGTGTTCACACTTCACCAAAAGAACGATTCACAAGGCTTCGTGAACGAAACCGTGAAGATGCACCTCCAAGCTGGGAAGTATTTAGAGAGCGTGACTTGAGAGAAATCTCAGTAGGCCTTGGTGGAGTAATAGCACTAAGTGACATTATGCTTGTGAATGAAGGTTCACTAAATGAGTTCGAAAAGCAGTCTAAGGAATTAGCGAAGAGGCTGACATGAGATGGAAATCTTTGTCATTTGTCCAGTTAACCTTACTGAAGATGCTAACAAAGTACGAATTGCCCTTGAGAATCTTCTAGGCAGGTCCGATTTTGAAAGTACTGAAAACGGTGACGTAGAAGAAATATCAACAACCTATACAAACCGGGATGCAATCGTCTTTGTGCGTCAAACAATCCATGATACAAGGATAATTGATGCAGCTAGAAAACGCTTACAATCGAACTGGAATGGCACATCAACATCTATCCATTTTGACAAACAGGCAGCCCTAATGAGGAAATTACGGATTATTGATGATAATCAAGAACTACCCCCGTTGGGTAGCATCGAAATGGTTCTGTCGTTTGATTCGGAACAAGAATTCGAAGAGTTTGTCAATTGGTTCACTCCCCCTACAAAAGATGGGAAGATAATCACACACTAAATGCTGAGTGCTAGTAATTCTCTGGTCAGTCCACTATGTACCTTGATTTGGTGAAACTGCTCTATGTAAAGTCCAATCTCTTTTGCTATATCCTGAAGGCTCATCTCGCTACTACCACAGATACAGATACTCCCCTTTTTACGTATGAGAATTGAATCAACTCTTTCTAGGAGGGACTCAACAAGCTCGATTGCATATGCCCCTCTGGTTGAACTTGCTCTGCCATAGGGTGGATCTGTAACTATACAATCACAACGCTGAATCGGCAAGAATCGAACATCTCCCTGAATGATTGAGAAATCACTACCTATAGAGGTAAGATTTTCCTTACTTCCAGACAATAACAGCCAATTCAAATCAATGCCCACAGTTCTCGCACCTATATGGGATGCTTCACAAAGAATGCCCCCACCACCACAGAATGGGTCTAGAACAATCTCATCAGGCATGAGACCGACAAGATTACACATGACTCTTGATAAAGAAGCATTCATCATACTGGGATGAAAGAATGGTTTTTGTCCGGGTTCTCTGTTTCTCAACATTGGTCGTAAAGGTGAGGCAACCGATTTACATACTCGGACATTCTTTTCAGAAAATATCACAATCAATCGAATCTGAGGGTTCTCCAAATCTACACTAGCCCCAACGACCTGTTTGATACGAGCACCGAGGGTGGATTCAACCTCTAGTCTGTCACTCACTGAGAGATTGCTATTCTCTGATATGGTTCTCACTGAGAATGTTTCATCTGGGCCAATGTTCTCTATTAGAACGTCATCAGATAATTCTCTAAGAATTTCATCATGTGACTCGGTTTCTGAAAGCACAATGCCTGCTTCTTTGACCAATGCTGCTCTATTCAAGATAAAAGGGACAGGATTATTCTCAGTACAAATCCTGCCTATGCGCCCATCCCATTGATAGGGTTCATCAATTTTCAATAGGTGGGTTAAGATACTGACCTCAGCTTTAGCCACACTTTCTTGCTCACCGGATAGATAGACGAAATAACTGTTCAATCATCCATCACTCGTATATATTGTCGCCACCAGAAAAGATACGCTGCATCTCTCCATACAGCACATCTATTCCTGTCATCTCTTTTGCTGAAACTGGTACACTACCTGTTGCAGTATCTAGAGACTCGAGCATTTGCAAAATTGATCTTGAGTATTCTCTCCGTAATCCCTCTGCTGAGTTGTCAAGAGCCTCTTCAAGTAGGTATGGCTCATCCCCCCACGCAACAATCTCTTCGACCTCATCCTCGGTCAGGATATCAGGCTTACTTAGAACATTCAATTGTGGAAGCATAAAACGGATACTGATTGAGATTCCTAAGAGAGCTGATGAGAGGTATCCTGTAGGAGTACGAGCGATATTTGAGTCAAGCAGATACAAAGACAGTGAAGGATCATCACCTCTCAGATTTGAAACCATCAAAGGTCCTGAGTTCCGGTATGCGAAGAGTTCCATCTGTCCCGGACAGTCAACGAGTACATAGTCTCTGTCAGTTTCAATTATCTCATCTCTCATATCATTGACATTACTAACAGCCATGTCCAATGATGCTACAAGTGCTCCATTAGGACCCAACCCAAATGAACTCATAACTTCGCCATAGTCCACAAATTCCCTGATATCTACATCACTGGTATATGGGGGAGAATCAACCCCTGGATCAAGGTTGACAACGGTTACGCTCAAATCTGAACCAACCAACCACTTTTCAAGTGACGCAGTGAGTAGGGATTTTCCTGAACCAGCTGTACCGACTATAAATGTGAAAAACATCTGTAGAACCAACAAGACATGCAAGGACTACCTCTTTGAGTTCTTCGGTATACTATTTACTTGTCAATTATCCTTTGTTCAGGAACCTCAAATCAGCATTTACACAACTCTTATAGCGATTCCAAAGAGCAGAGAGTCTATGGACAACAGTGAGGCACTCCGGAGGCTGGCAGAAGCAATGGCTGGTGAGATATGCCTTGCTGAAAATGACCCCGGAGCTGTCATGCGACGCTGGCGTGAAAGATTTCACGTTTCTCAGAAGAACCTAGCAAAATACCTCAACGTTTCCCCTTCCGTCATTAGCGATTATGAAAGCGGTAGAAGGAAATCACCGCGAGTTGAAACTATCAAACGGTTCGTAGAAGGGCTTATCGAGATGGATGCATCAGATGGTGGAAGGGTAGCTATGGCCTTGGAGAAACTAATCACTCCTGAAATCTCCTCTGATGCAATTCTTGACAGTCGTGAGTTTGGAGTTCCAATACCTTCTCGATTACTTGTAGATCATCTTGATTGCAAAGTTCTAACACACCAAAATCTTCTAGACAGGGATATCTATGGCTATACAGCTCTTGATAGCATCAAAGCAATTGTGAGCCTAACACCTCAACAACTTCTTCGATTATATGGAGGAACAACCCAACGGGGAGCAATTCTCACGAATGTTACAACAGGACGTTCTCCAATGGTTGCGATTAAGGCTAGTCAAATCGGCACATCAGTTGCAGTGAAGCCTGCAGTAGTCATACTTCAAGGAGTGAAGGAGCTCGACCCACTAGCAGTACGAATAGCTGACAGTATACACCTACCTTTATGTATATCAGAAATTGGTTCAGCTGAAGAACTAGTCCGTGAGATACGGTCATTCGACCCGAAGATGTGAGACCGCCTCAAATGGTGAAAAACAATGAAATTCACTATGGAAATTAACGACCCCATCCATGGCTTCATAGGTATAACCGATACCGAAGCCAAGATAATCAATTCCCTGCCCTATCAGAGACTGCGACGAATCAAACAATTGTCAGGCGGTCATTTCGTTTATCCAACAGCAGAACACACACGGTTTGGTCATTGTATTGGTGTGATGTATCTCGCAGGCCTTAGCGGTAGAAGACTCTTGAATAGAATGGGACTTGGAGATAAGATGCTCCAAGAAGTAAGAATTGCTGGCCTCCTTCATGATATTGGTCATGGTCCTTTCAGTCACGTTTTCGAGGAAGTACTCATAGAAAAACGTGGAATGAACCATGAAGATGTTACAGAGTGGATAATCCTCAAGAGTGAACTTGGTGACCTACTAGAAGCCAATGGAATCTCAAAGAAGAGAATCGGCGATTTAGTTAGAGGTCGTCAGAAAACCAAGAAGGACAAAATCATAGCTGGAATTGTTGCTGGTCAGATTGACTCTGACAAGATGGACTACCTGATACGTGACTCGTTCTATTGTGGTGTGAATTACGGACTAGTTGATATCCATCGTCTAATTGACAGCATTGAAATCTCAAAGGATTACAATATGCAGTTCGACATTGCAGCTAGAGGTGCACTGGAATCATTTCTTGTGGCAAGGTATGAGATGTTTCTCAATGTCTATTATCACAAAACTGTCCGTAGTGTCGAAGTGATGCTTGTCAAGTTGATTGATGCTGCAGACAAAGTACTAAATCTCACTAGCTTCTCCACACCTGAGGAGTTTCTAAGACTTGATGACATGTCACTCATTTCCGACATCCGGAATATTGACCCATCAGAATCAGAAGATGCAAAAGAAGCTATAAAGATGGTCAACTTGCTTGATTCTCGTACACTCTATAAATCCGCTTTTGAAAAGGTAATCCATACACAGGATCGATTTGTGTCCAAAATTCTCACGAAAAGCAAAGTTCGTGAAAGTATCCAAGATGAAATTGCATCTATTGCTGGAGTCGACCGCGAAGATGTGATAGTTGATGTGCCTACATTGCCCTCTGTCCCGTATAACCCACATCAATTGGATCCAATGGAGATAGGCATTTTTGAGATAGTTGATGGAAAAAGAATTCCTCACAATCTTTCCGATTACTCAAATATTGCTGAGATGATGAAGACTTACCTTGACGTGATTCGAGTGTATACTTTTGACAAACATCGAGTGAAAGTCGGACGAGCAGCCCGTGAAGTTTTCCAAGAAGTTCCAGATACAGCTCTGATACACATGTAGCAGTATTTTCCTTTCACAGGATTCACTTTGGAACCAAGATATGCAAAGTGAGTATGAGTCAGTTCTAATTCTGTGTGGTGGTTAAATAGTAGCGAGATGGATTCTACATTGAACCATATATTCCGTCTGGGGCTGAGTATGTGAGCGACGAACTGACTGAAACTCTACAGAACATCAAAGCCATTACTGGTGTTGAGAATGTTGTTTTAATTCAAAAAGACGGACTCCCTGTTGCAAGTGCAGGAGTATGGTTCAGCAAAGATGAAGTATTTGCAGTCGCATCCTCAACCTGTGCAATTTTCGGAGTTGCGAAACTCATACATGGTGATTTCAATTATTTGCTAATGGAATCTGATACATCCAAGGTTTTTCTCGCTTCGCTACCGAATGACCCTGATTATTTTCTGACAGTGACTACTGCACCACGAGTAAATCTAGCAGCCCTATTCATCGAGATGAAAGACAATCTGTCAAGACTCTCATTCCTTCTCAGAGAACATGTGGATGGAAGACTGCCACCACTCAGGTCCTATAGTATGGATGAAACCCAAAAAGTACTACAAGGATTCGCTGTAGCTGAAGGTCGTGACACAAACTATGGCGTGTCCCGGTCCATGATTTCGCTGGATAGATCACAAGCGCTTAGTCTTAGAGCATTGTTGCGCCAGGTTCATGATTGTATTCCAAATATTGGATCAGTTTTTCTTTCACTCAGTGGTGGAGTCAGAGTTTCACTAGAGGGCTTTACAAACGATAGACTAGCTGCAATGTCCTTTGCACTTCATGATGCTTCTGAACGTGTTGTACGAACCCTTAGGAATAGTTCACTTCAGACTGTCCTCTGCGAAACCGCTGAGACACGTCATTTCATCTATGCAGTCCCAAATGGCGTGTTTAGTCTATGGGTGGATAAAGATAGTCAAAAGCTTGGATTGATGCGTCTATTACTGAAGCACTACATCGATGAAATACGTCGAGTATTAGCAGCCGCATCTGCGGTGAAACCAGCAGTCCCAGATGACCTGAAAGAGTTGTTGTTGTCAGGGGGCTCAGATAGTGGTTTAATGTTAACGAGGAGAGAACCATGACTTATTCAATTATGAAACTAATCGAGTTGATGGGCGACCAATTTCCACTTTTATTGAATGCATTACTAGAACGTATGCCAGTAATAGTTGCAGGTGAGGATATTGAGCTTGTAGATGATATCACAGAGAGTCTAACCACCCTGTGTTCACATAGACACAAACTTGTATTCTGGAGGGATTTCACCTCTGAGTCAGAAATCCTTGCGGTCTGGGAAGAAGAAAAACACAACTATGAAGTAAGTAGAACAATTGTGTGTGGTCTCTCTGGCAATCTTAGACTTGCAATGGATCGAATCTCACACTTCGCAGGCTGGATTCTTGCAGTTCCATTAGGATTCACAGTACTCGGTGTACAAGTTACTGAGAGCACACTTCAAGATGTGACCGCTCACATTCTAAAAAACTCAGGTAACTGCGGTCTATTGCGAGTGAGTTCACCTTCAGCAATAACCTTCTCACTTGTCAGACCTTCAAACAGCAGCCTTGAAGTTGAGAAGAAGATTGTGAATAAAATCCTAGTCCGTAAGAAACAATCACTGGAAAGAATTAGGCGTCTTCTAACAAAATCACTTCGTGGTTTAAACGTATCAGAGCACATTCTGACTGCAGTTCTCAAATTAGATGATGAGTCAGAGAAACTCACACAAGATGTTTTCGAGGAAGAAATTAACAACTATGTTCATGCAGCTAGAAGAGCTGTCACTTTGTTGTCAAGAATTCGTTTAGCAAGAGAACTTGGTGCATCCACAACTCTAACTGAGAGAAATCTCTACGAAGCTATCGGGTGGGACGGTGGAGAGCTACCTGACTTAATTCAGTTCATCAGAGCTGAATGGCATGAGGATTTCTCAGACTGCGTCAAGAGTGGAGCTTTGTCAGGACTCGGGGCTTGGGTAGACAGCATGTGGGGAACATGACTGGGGGTCTGTAATATGATAATCGACTATGGTAATCGTACTGTGGGACTCAAAATAGTCTTCTTTGGGCCTGCAATGAGTGGAAAGACAACATCAATTCGATGGTTGTTCTCTTCATTGGATTATGCAGAGAAACTAACCTCAATAGAGAATACTGTCGGAAGAACAATGTTTTGTGATTTTGGCACAATTCCCTTTTCATTGAGCAGTAGCTGGACAATAAACGCACATGTCTGGTCTGCAACAGGTCAGGACTTCTATAGATCAACAAGAGAGGTAGTATTAGTCGGAGCTGATGGAGTGATATTCATTGCTGATTCGCAAGAACACCTTCTTGATGAAAACTTGGCAAGCTGGAATGAGCTCATGTCAATGATTGAAGAGGAAGAACGTCCCCTTCCATTAATTGTCTGCCTTAACAAACAAGATTTACCAACTGCGATTGATGAAACAACACTTAGAACACATCTGAAGATACCATCATCAATACCAGTCTTCAAGAGTGTAGCAAGAGAAGGACATAATGTCATGGAAGCCTTTCAATATCTATTCCAAAATGCTATGCGCGCAAGCGTACTCACTCAACCAATTTCATGAGCGCGAAATTCGACAGTCATCAAACTCCAAACAAACCATTTATACGACTTGATGGGCCAGAAGCCACAATTCTAGAGATAGACTCTATGGAGTATACAAAAACTATTTCTGAGGTTCCTAATGTTGGATTCTATGCAAGAAAAGCCGAATTTTGTGTTCATCACAGGTGGAGTTCTGTCTGGGATTGGAAAAGGAGTTACAACCGCGTCCATTGCAAAACTGTTCCAATTTCGAGGTTATAATATTCGAATCATCAAGATTGATCCATATCTGAACATAGATCCAGGCACCTTAAACCCAATTGAACATGGAGAAGTCTTCGTTACAGATCAAACTTGGACTTTCCAACCAGTAGATGGATTTGAGTTTACAATCTCCGAAATTGACCTAGACTTTGGAACATACGAACGATTCACTGGGATGGAAGTACATCCTTCACAGAACATCACATCCGGACAGATTTACATCTCAGTAATTCTCGAGGAACGAAAAGGAGGCTTTCTTGGACGTACAGTCCAAATCATACCACATATCACAGAGAGAATCAAACAGAGGATTTGGGATGTAGTAAAGAAAGATCCCATACCCGACGTCCTCCTCGTGGAAATAGGAGGAACTGTTGGAGACATCGAAGCAATGCCATTTCTTGAAGCTGTCCGACAGATTGTTCGAGAGCTTGGTCGAGACCGTACAGCCGTTGTTCATGTCACTCTTGTACCATACATAAAATCAGTAGGAGAATTCAAGACCAAACCTACCCAGCACAGTGTAAGGACGCTCCAAAGTCTGGGTCTCCAACCAGATATCACAATTTGCCGGGCTGAGAGCAAACTTCCGGATCCAGCAAAGGAGAAGATTGCATTGTTCTGCAATATTCCTACGGAGCGGGTCATCTCGAATCCTGACATCCCTGTAATCTATCAACTCCCTCTTTCATTCGAGGAAGAGGGTCTGGGGAACATACTGATTGAACACTTTGGAATGGAACCAAAAACCCCTGATACTGACACTTGGTCAAAGATGTTAGAGTCTTATGAGAAAGCGGATGAAACAGTCGTTATTGCAATGCCAGGAAAATACACCACACTAGGTGACTCATACAAAAGTATCAATCAAGCACTAGCTCACGCTGCTGCAGCATGTGGTACGAAGATTGAGATGAAATGGATTGAAACAGAAGAACGATGCACCGAAGAGTTCCTCACAGAGGATTTGGCAGATGTAGATGGTGTTCTCCTGACACCTGGTTTCGGAGAACGAGGTGTCGAAGGAATGATCTGTGCATCTTCTGTGGCGCTGAAATCAAAGATACCACTTCTTGGAATCTGTTATGGTGCTCAACTTTCTACAGTGGCGTTTGCCAGAACTGTCATGGATTGGAAAGGAGCTCATACCACCGAAGTAGACATTGATAGCTTATATCCTGTAGTCGATCTCATGGATGAACAGAAGAGTATTGATGAAAAAGGAGGTACAATGCGTCTCGGTGGTCATGATGTCCACATTGTTGAGGGCACACATTTACACAATCTATATGGCACTAAAAAAGTCCACGAAAGGTTTCGTCATAGATATCATCTGATTGATCGATACCTGAATAAGATGGATGAACATGGTTTACGAGTTTCAGCTCTTGACGCAACAGGACGAATTATCAATGCAATTGAGCTAATCGATCACCCATTCTGGATAGGAGTTCAATACCATCCAGAGTTCAAATCACGTCCGGATAGTCCTCACCCACTCTACTTGGGATTAATTAAGGCTGCACTGGAATACAGAAAGGTGAGAGTGAAGAAGTAGTGGAGAGAAACCTCGATAAGTTACTATCAAAGCTGGTCGAAGAAATCGAGCATATCGAGGTAACAAGAGAACAATTTGGTAAGGTCCTTGGAGAGATTCGGAATAAGATAGACTTGGGCAAGTTTCCAGCTGTTGCATCAAATATCATCGATAAAAAGTTCTATACAACAATTAAGCCTACAAGTCTGTCCGGTCTAAAGATAGCGGGTGTAGATGGAGGTCTTGTTAGGAAACGGTTCAGATCTATGGACTTAGTCCTAACCAGGGGGGTTGCAGTCATATTTCAATTTGGTCCTGAGGAAGGACCAATCGTAGACTTTTATCCTGATGCTTTTCCTGAACCAAAGGTAAGCCCACTAATGCTTACGTTATCCAGCTTGGAGTTAGATCAACTTGCATCACTTGAAAGGATAGCTGCAGAACTCAGAGTGGCATTATCAGTCCTAGAAGAATTTCACACAGACCTGATTCTTCTTGATGGGTCATTATTCCATCATCCTAGAGACCGCCCACAAACAGGTTCAATTGTTCATGAGAAATTCCAAGAGGTCTTGTCGCTCTACAAACAACTCTACCATAAGGCTCGCAAAAAGGGAACAACTCTCGTAGGCATAGTCAAAGACAGCAGATCAACTCGAGTCGCCTCAATAATGGGTGACATACTCCCGCATATCGTACGCAGACCTGAGGTCTTTGAAATGATGCAAGGCGTCGATTACAGGTGGTTGCTTAAAATCTCTCGGGACTGTGATCTCCTTGATACATTTCTTCAAGAAGGAGAACGATCCTTTGCATTTCGTTATTCATCGGAGCTTCCTCTCAACACAAACTCATCTAACGATGATATTTCGACTTGGGCTTCATCAATCTGGGTCACCTATCTAAAGACAGCAAGAGATGACTTACCATTACGAGTCGAATTTCTCTCATCGGAGGATGAAGATATAGTCACAGAAAAACTAGACAAAGCATTGGCAGCTATACTCCCATTATCCTCACAGCATCCAGAATATGGAATTCCTACACCAATCCTTGAGGCTGATGCACGTGCAAAAATAACATCAAATGAAGCACAACTCATCATTGATAGACTCATGGCTTTGTCTGGCCTCACCTATCTGACGCTCGAAAAAAGACGTTCACGAAATCCATTTGGAGGTTGATTCATGACCGAATTTCCAACTGCTACAAGACTTGGTACTGTTGTTTCAACTGAATCTGGTCCTAATGTTATGCAATTCTCCTTCGTGCTTGAAGGCGGACCTCGAGAAATAATCGCACGTCGTGGCGAATTCATATCAGTTGTTACTGACGCTGGGACTGTGATTGCCAGAGTTCAGGACCTTGTACGCACAAACCGTTACTATCAACATGCTGAAGCTGTTCGGGAATACCAGTCAAGAGGTGAACCTCTGAGGTCGATATTTCCCACTGATAGATGGCAATATACTGTTGCAACTGCAAGAGTGCTTGGTTTGTGGAGTGACGGTCGAACAATCCGACCCTATTTTGCAGTATCTCCAGGAGCTGTTGTCCGACGAGTTGATGAAGACATTCTAGCGTCTTTTCTCAAGCTCGATTTGGAAAAGGGACTTCATCTTGGTAGGCTAGCACATCAGAATCTTGAGTTTGCCCCATCGCTAGATCGTTTACTTTCAAAACACCTAGCGATATTGGCCATGAGTGGAGCAGGAAAGTCTTACTTTGTATCTGTACTTCTGGAAGAGCTGCTGTCACGACCAAAAGATACTGGCAGACTTGCTGTTGTTGTTGTTGATGTGCATGGTGAGTACACCTACTTGAAGGACATAACCCCAAAGGCACTAGGATTACCCAAAGGACAATTCGAAATTGAACACATTCGGGGTTCACACTTTCAAATCCCCGTTCAGATGCTCTCCGCCGAAGCAATAGGCGCACTTGTTTCAGATATGAGTTCGATTCAGGTTCGGGACTTACGTCGAGTAGTTTCTCAAATGAAGAGCACACTGAAAGAAGGATACACACTTGCTGACATCGTGGAATATGTACAGAACGATGAAAAAATCAGCAAGAATACGCGTGAAGCACTATCTGGCTGGCTAATCAATCTTGACGAAACCGGCCTATTTGGAAAAGAGGCTGCTCCAAGTATCAAGAATATAGTACGACCTGGAAAAATCACACTGATTGATCTTAGTGATTTCATTAGTCTCAAGAAGAAACAAATTATAGTATCCTATTTGGCTAATGATCTTCTTCATCTACGGAGACGTGAGATGATTCCACCATTTCTGTTAGTGCTTGAAGAAGCACACCAGTTTTGTCCTGAGAGTCGACATGAGCTTGCATTACCAAAGAGTCGAATCGAAACAATCGCACGAGAGGGTAGAAAATTCTACGCACTTCTCTGTTTGATCTCACAAAGACCTGTGAAGCTCTCCACAACAGTTCTAAGCCAATGTAGCAATCAAGCAATTCTCAGGTGTACGAATCCATATGATTTAGATCACATCGGAAAATCAAGTGAAGGAATTGACAGGGCATCGTTGGATGCAATTACTACCCTTGAGATTGGAGAATCACTCTTCGTAGGTGAAACAGTTTCAGTTCCCACATTTGTGAAAATTCGACAGCGTAAATTTGAGCCAACCGGCGTCATTAGGAGCCTATCTGAGGCAGTGAAGAAATCCGATAAATGATGTATCTCCCCACAATCCTGATAAGACGATAAATTCGTGTTCACTTAGGAAAGATAAGAAATGAATCGGGGGTCTTTACTAATTGTCAGATGATGAACTCGCTGAGATAAAACAACTCATTGACTCAATGCAATCAGGCCTTGTAGAGCTATTTGATCAACTCCGTGAACTGCGTAACCGTCTGAATATTGTTTCAAATGAAACCTCAGAAACATCCCCTTCAATTCTCCCACTGTTTTCTGAGGTCAAGACATCTAACTTGGATGCTAGCGAGTCAGAACCTGAACCTCCAACTGTGGATGATAATCCTGACATTCCAATACCCGCAAGTGAACCCCCTAACGGTACAACAGTTTCTGAAGAATCAGACAGTGGAAACAGCGCTAAGGTAAATCGAGTCCTTGACCCAATTGCACATGAATTAAGAACCGGTGAGGCTCCAGCAGAGATTATCTTCGAATATCTACAGACTGCAAGAGAATACTTGATAGATGATGATTCTGGTGATTCACAGAAAGGGAAGGTTGCCAGAGACATGGATATTGTTCTCAACTTCTTGAAGGCTAGAGGAAAAAGGACAATCCGTCCTGATGAACGAGACAATATCCTGAAAAGAATACGTCGTTGGAAAGCTCACCTTACCGTGTAATCCAGCTTTCCAACTGACTAGATGGTCAAAGATTCCTTTGACCGATGAAATTACTCCAAGTCAATTATGATACGCTTAACCTTGGTCCATGAAATCTTCTTGAGACCGTGCTGACCAGGCTCATATCTACAATCCAGTAGGTCCGCATCTTTCAAGATTTTAATCTGGGCGCTTGCGTTTGCTTCAGTTCCACCGAGGTGTCTAGCCACTCGTGTCACATCTTTCTCTCCCTGAAGCAGAATCTTCAATATCTTTAGCCGAGTTCCTGATGATAAGGCGCGTCCAATTCGTAAAATTGCGTCGTCGTTGTTGATTTCAAGTGTTTCGGACAGTTGTTACACCTCGAATGAGTGTTGGTCGTTGCTCAAGCCCGGCTTTATTATAGTTGTTGTTTGAGGATGCCCCAGATGGGCGTAAGTACGATTTTGGACCAACAAATAGGTTCATAGGTCCTCACTAAATCATTTACATTAGAGCTGAACCTGATGGGTGAAGATGGTATTTTCATCATTGGTTTTGACATACTACCTTCACATAGTGCGAGCTCAAAAAAGACTCCAAAATTTTCATGTGTGATTACTCGGGATGATATTGTTCTGAATGAATATCCTGAGATATCAAGGGGTGCTCTACTGAAACTAGTTCGTGAGGTTTCTCCAAAGTGGCTTTGTACTGACAACATCTTTGAAATAGTCCCTGACACAAAATCACTCTTTCATCTTGTTGATCGGATTCCTACAGAAACGAGAATCGTACAGGTCACGGGGGTTCCACCCCGTCAGACACCACTCAAGATACTGGCGAAACGTTATGGACTACACGCACGAGGTAAACCTACACCCCTTGAGTCAGCGCATATTGCCGCACAATTAGCAGCAAGGGGTGTTGGTTACTCACTAGAGTGCTTTGGCGAGCAGACTGAAATCAAAATATCACGTGGTAGAAAACCCGGGCGTGGCGGACAGAGCGCAAACAGATACCGTCGTAGAGTTCACTCACAAATACAACAGATGACTCGTTTCATAGAGTCACAGTTGAAAGCAGCGGAGATAGACTACGACCTTGATGTCAGAGAGTCTGATTTTGGTTATGCCAGTGCACGACTCATCACTTATGCACCTCTACCAGCAATTCGTAGTCTTGTGGAATCAAAACGTGCAGGTGACTTCAAAGTAATCATATCTCCAGTCCGAAAGAGAGTAGAGTTTCTTTCCCTTGAACCTCGTCCAGCTGTTTCAGGTCTGAAACCAAAATACTACATCTTAGGAATAGATCCTGGAACAACAGCAGCTTACTGTCTACTAAGGTTTGATGGTACAATACGTTCATTGAGAAGCAAGAAAGGGCTTACTAGAGCAGACATCATCAGAGAAGTATATGATAAGGGAATTCCTGCAATCATCGCCTCTGATGTGCCACAACCACCCCACCTTATCGAGAAGATAGCAAGCACAGTCAATGCTCCGATATTTACCCCTCCAAAACCCATTCCAGTTTCGGATAAACAGGAATTGGCTCGCGAATATGGCTCTGAGATGAAGATACGGAATGCCCATGAACGAGATGCATTGACAGCTGCTGTCTATGCATACAAGAGTCTTCTTCCCAAATTTCAACAGATTGACAAGAAGATACGTGAAGAACAACTAACCGCTGATCGTAACTATCTGAAAGCCTTGGTGATTAAAGGCTCATCAATCAATGAGGCTCTAGCCAAGATTGAGAGCGAAGAACTGGAGCCTGTAGAAAGTGTTCCAGAACAACCAGTAGTTGAAGACGAACCTCTGACCCAAGAACGTTATGACTCGTTGAAATCTAAGACTGAACAACTAGAGTCTGAGAATAGACTACTTGGCGAAAAGATTGAGGATTTACAGCGATTCGTTGAGTATCTGAAGTTTCGGGAAAGTGAACTTACAGAAAGTCTTGAAATTGTGACCCGGGAAACTCACTGGAAGATAAAACGAGACCGTGAAGTTGAGAAGGCTAAATCCACACTGAAGAAGGCACAACGTGAAACAACAACCCTCAGAAAACAAGTAGATACACTGAGTAAACGTCTTGAACGTCTTAAGGGCGTAAAACATCTAGAGATGCGAGGAGACATGCTCGCAGTCAAAGCGATTCCCCATTTCACCCGAGAAAGTATTGACGAGTTTCATAGAAAGGTTGGTTTGAAAAGTGGTGATGTTGTACTCTTCGAGGATGCATCTGGAGGAGGTCCACAAACAGCTGGAATCTTGATTGACCGAGAGATACGTGCTGTGGTAGTAGACACACCTCTCTCACACCTTCCACGTGATGAATTAATCAAGGCACTCATCCCGGTTATTGATGCAAAAGAAGTGGAGCTCCAACGAGTGGATGAGTTCGCATTCATTAGTCGTAGTAAGTTCAATCAACAGTTACAGATGTTCATAAGAACTGTACGTGAAGAAGCCCGTCAAAAGGGAGAAGATCAACTAGTAGAGCTAGTTGAGCGATATCGTCGCGAAATAGAACGCTAAATCTACTCTGGAATCTGAATCCATAGAATGTTGTTACCTCTTATCAGAACTTGACCATACTTAGCCATAGTTTGATCATCATCAAGCTCTTCTGCATCTGCCAGTGTGAGATTCATGTACATATCACACCTTGTTAGGCGTCCTCGAAAGATTCTCTGGTCCTTTAATTTAATCGATACAATGTCGTTGAGTTGTTGTTCTAAGGCTTTTATCGGCATTTTTTCAGGCACCTAGGACACCTCTCGAGAATGGCCTATGAGTGTATTATAAAGCCTTTGCTAGATGATAGTGGTCCAATCGCAAGAGTCAACTGCTGACAATGTACACGAATTAGTAGACTACATCAATCTAGGTTATCTAACAATGACATTATACTGTCTTGGAATTGAAGGGACCGCCCATTCATTTGGTGCAGGAGTCGTGACAAGCGAAGGTGAGGTACTTTCTAATGAGTGGGATATGCTCAAGCCAGCGCAAGGTGGAATCCACCCTCGTGAAGCAAGTCGTCACCACTCAGAGCTTGGTCCTAGTATAATCAAGGATGCCATTGATAAAGCTGGTATAAATTTTCAAAAAATTGGTCTTATTGCTTTCTCTCAGGGACCTGGACTGGGACCGTGTCTGAGAACCACCGCAACAATAGCAAGAACACTAGCACTAAAACTGAAGGTTCCACTCGTAGGAGTAAATCATTGTGTGGCTCATATTGAGATTGGGTGTCTGGAATCCAACTTCAACGATCCAGTAACCGTCTACGTGTCTGGTGGAAATACGCAAGTCATTGCTTTTGCAGGTGGTCGATTCAGAACCTTTGGAGAAACTCTGGATATCGCAATTGGGAATATGTTAGACGTACTCGGTCGTGAATTGGGAATGGGTTTTCCAGGCGGTCCGATAATCGAACAAGAAGCTAAGAACGGTACTGAGTACCATAGTCTTCCCTACTCAGTGAAGGGGATGGACTTGAGTTACTCTGGTATGCTTACAGCTTCGAAAAGACTTCACTCTGAAGGTGTTTCTATTCCTGATATTTGTTATAGTGTCCAAGAAACCTCCTTTGGTATGCTTGCAGAGATTGCAGAACGCGCTATCGCCCATACAAAGAAGAGTGAACTCCTTCTGACAGGTGGAGTTGCTCGAAACAATCGACTCAGTGAGATTCTGTCAGGTGTCGCAGATAGACATGAAGCAGATTATCATAGAGTTTCACCCTCATTGGCTGGAGATCAAGGTGCAATGATAGCTTGGAATGGAATTCTCCAGTATAATGCAGGTGAAGAAACCAAAGTTGAGAACTCTCATGTGTTGCCAAAATGGCGGACTGACGACCAAGACATCGTATGGAGGTAGTGAGGTTGAAACAACTTCTAGCAAAAGGAGCTGAATCGGTCATCTTCAAGATAGATCAATGGGGGTCTCCTTATGTTCTGAAATGGCGTCAACCTAAGTCGTATCTCTTGAAGGACATTGATTCACAGCTTAGGAGGTCAAGAACCAGCCGAGAATGTAAGATGTTGACAGTATCACGGTCTCTTGGGGTTCCTACCCCTGCGGTATATTCTATCAATCTTGACAAACACATGATTCTGATGGACTTCATCTCAGGAAACCAGTTCAAACAATTACCAGAGCAGATATCTAATCCTGAACTTGTTTCACTAAGTCGGAGGTTTGGAGGACTCATAGCTTTACTTCACCAAGGCAATGTTGTCCATGGAGACCCAACCACTAGTAATGTCATTGTTGATAACAAATCGCGAATGTGGATTGTGGACTTTGGGCTGTCAGAGATGAACGCCACAATCGAAATGAAAGGAGTGGACCTCCACCTAATCCATAGAGCTTTAGAAACAACACATTGGGAATTTCAAGATACAATGTTGGAATCCACTATTGAGGGATATATCGAAGTCTTGGGTGATGTCGCTGAGCCCACGTTGTCAAGAATGAAAGATATCCGAGAGCGAGGGAGATACCACTAGTCATGAAGAACAGCCCTAGCCACAAGGTAATCTTTATATCCACAGCCTTAGGCCATGGGGCAGACCCGGTTTCTGAGGAACCAATAGACTCAGAGGTAATTCCAATGGCAAGAATGCACACAAGACGCAAGGGCCAATCCGGCAGTAAACGCCCCTCCACACTGAGAATTCCTGAGTGGATGGATAAGGAGAAGGATGCCCAGTGGGTAGAAGCCAAAGTAATTGAACTTGCCAAGGCTGGAAATACACCTTCCATGATAGGTAAGATTCTCAGAGACCAGTATGGTGTACCACTGGTCAGAGTGGTTGCCGGAAGACGCATCATGGACATTCTTCGAGAAAATGATCTCCAGAGGAATGTACCTGAAGACCTCCGAAACATGATTGCCAAGGCTGTCACAATCCGAAGACACTTGGAAGAAAACAAGAAAGACTTCGTTTCCAAACGAGGTCTCCAATTGGTCGAAAGCAAAATCCACAGGCTATCAAGGTACTATCGTAAGAAGAAGGTACTCCCTGCAGATTGGAAGTACAGTCCTGATCAGGCTGCTGTGCTTTTGAGATAATTTTATCATCTACAACCCACTCGTTCATTTGAAATGAGTGCGAAATCCCGTAGTTCACTATCTCTTAGGTCACTTAAGCAACAAAGCTCTGAACTTGATTTCAAGAATTTCGAGCAAGTGTTTCTCGTATCATCCCCTGACACAGTTTCGACACTTGCCACAGCAATACTTTGTAGATCGATAATGAAGTCTGGTGGGGCATTCCATGTATCATTTGAAATGCCCATTATCAGCACAGAAAGAGCTAGTGAACTTAGAGCCAGACATGAATCATCATCAGTAATTTTCGTGGGCATTGATACAACAGGAAAGAAGAAACTCCGTAAGGGTAAGAACTATCCACTATTCATTGGTGGCTCCTCAGAGTCTGAACAAGTTACTTCATTGACTCTAGGAAATCGTAACACAGTTCCAGCAGCTGCTTTTGTATTTGCAGAAGAACACCTTACATCAAATGACTATGAACTACAAATTGCAGCAGGAGCAACCTTACTTCATTCAGATTTGACAAAACTGACAAAGGTTAACAAAGAGATAGTCGAAAAAGCCAAAGAAATGAATCTGATTGAAGAGCGTAAGGGAGTGAAGCTATTTGGTTTTGGCTTTCTACCACTCGATGAAATCTTCCTCTATAGCACACATCCATTCATTCAAGACATAAGTGGAAACCAGAAAGCATGTGACGCTCTCCTCAACGAGGCTGAAATCCCAATATCGAAACTCCGTACTCCAATGAGTTTGTTGAGCAATACAGAAGCTCAACACCTTACACAACACCTAACATCCAAGCTTCTTGAGAAAGTTGGTCCAAGCATAATTCCACACATTCTTGGAACCGACTATATCCTAACTCGTGAATCAGAAAGCAATCCGCTCCGATATCTTTCAGGACTGAAGGCAATAGCTGAAACCGCCTGGGCCAGAGAAGAACAAGGAGCCGCGATGAGTGTATGGATAGGAGACCGTGGGAGATCCTTACGAAATATGATAGACACATACTTAGGTCACCACAAGGACGTCATTGCAGCAATCCAGAGGCTTCAAACAAAACTGAAAGGAGTATCAACTGAAACTAGCACTACAATTGAAATCTCAGGTGTTCAAGGAGAACTATTGACCGACGTTGGCAGAATTGCATTACAAAGCGGTTTAGCGAATCAAAATCGCCCACTTCTAATTACCAGTGATGAAACATCTGTTGTTATCTGGACATCAGATGATGTTGATACTAGTGATGTGCTTCAGACCTTTCAGAAGAAGAATTTGAATCCAAAACTAACATCAGCAAAATCAGTCAAGTTTGTTGGTCTTCCCATAGACTCACATGACGAAGTTCTTGAAACAATAACTCCTAAGAAAAAGAAGAGGCGAGCCTCTTGATAGTACGCATTCAATTAGCCTTTGAATCACAAGAGGAAGCAGAGACAACTCTCTCTGCAATCAGTCCTGACAATTCTCCTCTACCAGAAGGTCTCAAGATTGATTGTACATTGGAGGACCAACAAGTCAATATCGAAATTCAGTCTTCTCGCAGTCTAGAAAGTCTGGCAGCCACACTTGAGGACATAATGAGTGCAATAGATCTCTCACTAAGAACATCTGATTCTGTAGACTAATACTATCAACCCAAAGAGCTCATGTTGATTCTGAACTGATTTCGTCTGATATCATCAGCTCATCGCAAATTGCTTGAGCCTTAGAACGCGATTCATCAGCCATCTCCTTTGTGATGAAACCTCTCTGAACTGCTTTTTTCAATAGATGTTGGTCAATGATTCTCGGATTCTCAGTCACTGGTGCTTTTACAATGTCAATCTCAAGATCCACGTACCTGATTCTTCCCGGACTGTTACCATTGCTTGGATAGACTTCAACCCCTGTATTGATGTTAACATAGGTACCCTTGAGAAGTCCATCACGAGAGTAATAATCAGTTACTAGGGTAATGGCCCCAGGAACCACTTGAGTCAGTGCATAATCACCTTCACTACTGACAACATCAACATTATCATGCGTGTCCTGACCTAACTTCAATTTACGATTAGTATGCCTGAATTGCCTTCTAATTATGAATCCTTTAGAATTGGTTTCTGCAACCCTTCCTCTGGCCAAAACAATATTCCTACCATCTAGCTTGACATGTTCTATGTTGATTGAATCATCAACACGAGGCATGTCATTTGAGATAACCTTCTCAAGTTTCGAGGTCACATAACTCCGCTCTTCAGGACGCTCCTCAATTATCATCTCAGCTAGGTCCACCAATGATGCGTAGCCAGCACTCTTGTAAAAGTGGTGTCGGTCTAATGTAGGTTTGATCTTTGCACGAGTCTTGTCAAGTGCATCTTTTACCTCTGATGGGAACTCAATGTCTGCATTACTTGTTCCTTCAAACAGTATTCCTGCAGTATCCAGTTCATTATACCTGTTGAAAACCTGCTGTGCGGTATCAAGAAGGTCATCCACCTCATTTCGAAGTTCATCCTCGGTAAGCTTCTCCGCTGCGGTTCTCCAGAGTAGACCCCAATTTTCTGTGTGTTCTCTGATTTTACGCCCAAGAGCCAATAGATTTCTTCGAGACTCCTGGTCCTTGATTTTTGTACTAAGCCGTACAACAGGCTCTGGAAGAAGAACTGCTGCTTGTCCAGGGATAGTGATACTTGAAGAAAGGACTGGAGCTTTTCTTCCATAGTCATGAGCACGAATCTGAACCATGATTTGCTGTCCTCTTTGGAGTCCCCTATCAGGCAACAATCCGGATATAGTCCCTAAATCTACCTTTGTCTGTCCAGTTCTTTCATCCTTGCCAAGTACAATTCCACGGTAGACAGAACTTTTAGCAACTCTTGGAGTTCTAGTGATGACACCTCCCAGTCTTCTACGCAGTACGTCTGTAAGACGGGTCAAAACTGATTCGTATGCTATAGCAACAATCCCTTGAAGGTCACTTCTGTCCCATATGTCCACGTCAGGGATGTCACTACGATAAGGAAGACCAAACCTTCTAGCCACTTCAGGGGTGGGCTGCACTATGTCAAAATGGTTTTGCAGCATTATCTGTGTCAACGATTGTGAGTATATTCCTCTTATCCTCGCCTTTATCATGAGCAAACACTGGCCCGGGAAATGGGTGTCAGTCCATTACCAATATGGTTCTGGCTGGTCTTATCAGATCACTATGATGTCCCAAACAGAGCTAGTCACGAATTGGTTCCAGCAAGCTGGATACACTCCAAATCTTTGTCCGAGCATGATTCGGACAGTTCGGGTCCTGGCTTGGCTCATCCAAGATTGATATTGCGTTCTGTGCTCTCACGGCTGGAGAGTCTGATTCATTCTCAAGAACAGCGATTGCCTCATTTGCTGCACGCCTGATGTTCCTGGGAACTGAGGAATCCTCCGAGATTTGCTTTAGGAGGTGTTTAGAATGGTCTATGCTCTTCTGTGTTTCGGGGTCCAAAGGACTCACCTCTGAATGGTCTTTACGCACAAACGGAGTGCGAACAACATTAGCAACTCATCGAGTTAACCATATCAACGTTTTCATCGTACCTAACGGTTTGTGAGTATATATTCTACCCAACAGATGAACTTACAACAATGCAGATTCTCTTATATCATGACAACTGTTTGTTCTTAGGTGAGGACAATGAACGACAACGACGATAGCTCTGTGAAGAAAATGGCTGAACTCCTGAGACAAGGAGCCACAATGCTTGCTGATGCCTGTCCTCAATGTGGTTCTCCGCTGCTCAAAGTAAAGGATGACATCTATTGTGCAAAGTGCAACAGGCGAATAGTCTATGCAAAGTCTGATGAAGAAGTGGATGTTCAGACTGTTAAGACGTTAATTCCAGAACTGAGAGAAACTCTGATCAATAAACTGAAAGCACTAAACGAAGTAGTCGACAACGAATCAGATACGGAAGCACTTACTAAACTTGCCAATCTTATGGTGTTGCTTCTACAGGCTCTTCATAAGCTTGAGAGTATGGGTTCTTGAGAAAGTAGGAATTTTCTATTTCTTCTCTTTCTCTTTCTCAGTGCCTCTTCTAAGTCGGGCTCTTCGGATTTTGACTTCTTCAGGTCCCTTGAGTACTTTGCTCTTTCTAATCTCAGCCTCACGAATTGGAATGATCTTCTTCACATCTTCGTAGACCTCTCCAGCCAACTCTCCGAGGACCACCTTTGTGACCAACTCGTCAAAGGTGTGCTTTTTCGCATGAGTGCGAATGACCTTCTCAATGGCCTTTCTAACAGCATGTTCTTGGCTTGTCTTTGCTCTGGTCGTAGTGAAAACAATGACTGAGATACGCATGAGATAATCATCTTTGGTCAGAATGGGGCCAATCCAATCAATTCTTGATGTCCCTCGTCTTACCAACCCTCTCAGGTAGTCTGAGCTCCACTCATGTCCATAAAATACAGTCTTGGCTTGCGTTCCTGCAACTTCCATGATTTTGAATCGCAGCTTCACGTGGATCTTATCAAAGTCCCCTGTGATGTCATAAAGCGTAGGTTGAACTGTTCTTCCAATCAGAAGTTCAGGACTGCCTGCTGGGGTTTTTCCTATATCTTTGTTTTCGAAATAGTCAGGAGCAAGAATCTGGTACCAGACTTTCTCTCGCCACTTATCCCTGGTCCTTGCCGCTGCTTGTCTACTTCTTGAGGACATTTGATAATCACACTCTTACTGGAGAATCCAGAAATCATGAATCGCTCTATGGCTATTGACCACAGAAACGCGCCGACATCTAACGAGTCTAATAAAAACATTGTGACATGTCCTGATACAGCTGGCAAAACTAGATATGAGAATCATGTCACGAGAGGTTTTGAGATGCATCATATGGACGAAGTGTCTTGTACAAGATGTGGATTTAGCGAGGTCGCCCTTGTAAGGAAAGAGATGTTTGGGGGCGGTAAGTACAGGAAGAAGTGGCGATGTCCACGCTGTAGTAACACCTGGGAAACTGTTGATGAGTGACAGATACAAAACGGTTAAAACTGGCCTGTTCTCAACCTTGCTTCACTCATGCGGAGGTTGCCAAGCCAGGTTAAAGGCGCAGGGTTTAGGTCCCTGTCTCGTAGGAGTTCGCGAGTTCGAATCTCGCCCTCCGCACCATTCCTTCAGTAAACCTCATTATCTGGTTGCTTTCGCATTTTGTTGGGATTATCATGAAGTATATGTTTCTAGCAACTGATGATAACAAGATGCAGCTGTATCACTTGCTTCTGAACGCAATCAACTTCCATGAGAAAGGTCATGAGGTTGCAACAGTACTGGAATGTGCTTCTCCAAAGCTTCTGATTGGAATTGCTGATGGCACAATCAAACTCCCTGTCTTTGATAAGGCGATGGAGCTTGGAATTATTGATCATGCCTGCAAAGCGTGCACTTCTGCATTCGAAGCCACCAAAGCTGCTGAGAAACTCGGTGTTCCATTGAAAGGTGAGCTGAACGGTCACAGTGATCTGTTGAAGTTCGTTGAGGCGGGATACTCTATCCTCACATTCTGACCTACAGACAAAACCACCCTATCCTCGTAGGGTTTGGGCATGAGCTTTCACTGCTGCCGCTTCATCATGCTTTCCTTGAGCACTCAATGCCATTCCCAGAAAATCCCACGCCTCTGGCAGACGAGGCGCTACTTCAATCAGTTTCCGGAAAGCTTTCTCCGACTCTTCAGCACGTCCTTGTCTTAGATGAATAATTCCCATTGCAATCCATCCCTCAAAGAAGTTGGGATTTAGTTCAATGCTCTTTTGCGCGGCGTCTTCAGCTTCCTTATCTCGTCGCAGACCAATCAGGATCGTACTCAGTCCGCTCCATGACGTGAAATCCTTCGGATTGAGCTCTAGTGCTTTTCGAAAATACGGTTCCGCCTCAGTGAATGCATTCTTAGACTTGAGAACACAACCCATGAGATTCCAATTTTGCGCCATCTTGTCATTCAACTCGAGAGCTTTTCGTGCTGAATGTTCCGCATCAGCGAGTTTCATTAGAGCTAGCTGACATCGACCAAGTGACATCCAATTTACCGCATTCTCAGGCTCAACCTCAATAAGTTTCTTGATAACCTCTTCAGCCTCAGCCATTCTTCCCTGCTGAATCAGTCTCAGACTCTCTTCAAACAGGTCATAATAATTCTCATCAGAATTCATCGTGCATTCACCCTTCTGATTCTTGCAAGAAACAGTTGGCTCTATTTCAATGATTGGACTAGATTGACGGTAAGATTAAATCCCAAACATCATGAAATTCCTATAGGCCGGGGTCTCCTAGTGGCTATGGAGGCGGTCTCGAAAACCGCTGTGTTCGCACGCGTGAGTTCAAGTCTCATCCCCGGCGCCATCTCTTATTGTAATTCATCAAGTACCTGTGTCATTATCTTCTTGGCAATCTCAGAAAGATTGTCCACTGTTTGCTGCGTCTTCCCGCCAACGTATACCCTAGCCTTTGGCTCAGTACCTGAAACTCTGACCAAGACGTATGAGCCGTCCTTATTCTCTATTCTAACTCCATCCACCTCAAGAACCTGCTCAATACCACTGATTTCAGGAACAAGCAACTCTTTCACCCGGGGCAAGAACTGCTGCTTGATCTCGTCCGGACATGGAACAAAATCTCTCAACATCGGATACTTGGGGATTGTCATCATCAACTTCATGCAACTCCCGTCACCAAGTTCATCCACCAACTGAGCAAAGCGACCTGCACCAGTAATCCCATCCATCCACCAGCCTAACTCTGTGAATATTGGTTTCCATGGTTCTGATGCTAGAATCACATCTTTCCCCTTATCCCCTGCTAGAAACTCCTGAAGAGATCCCAGAGGCATCCTGACAACTGTTCCTCCTGCCTTGTTGACAATCTCATCAATCACACTGGAAGTGTCAATCGATGTAAGGACTATTCCTCCTCCCTTTCTCTCAACTTCATCCCTAGCAAATACTGCAATGACACGGTTCTGATCAATGAACTCACCCTCTTCATCAATCACAGCAAGCCTGTCTCCATCTCCATCGTGACACATTGTCAATGCGAAATCGGACTCTGCTGCCATCCTCATAGCATCGCCGAGATTTCGCGGCGACGGTTCAGCTGGTCTACCGGGGAAATGACCATCTTGGTGCGAGTTCATAGTGGTGACTGAGAACCCGAGGTCTCCCAGGAGCTCGGGAGTGTAGTCTGTGGCAGCACCATTTGCCAGGTCAACGAGGACCTTAGTCCCCTTACTGAGACCGCCCCTACTCAGGAGGAATTTCTTCACCCGAGAGAGGTAGTGTGCTTTGATGCTCTTCTTGGACAACTGCCCAATCTTGTCCCAAGGCGCCACTTTGAACTCCCTATTGAACACAGAGTTCTCCAAGAACTCCTCCTCAGACCTGATGAACTCACGACCCCCGTTGAAGAACTTGAAACCATTGTCGGCTGGTGGGTTGTGACTGGCAGTAATGATGACAGAGGAAGAGATTCCTTCAAGAGTACTAAACGAAGCTACTGTGGGCATAGGAGCTATCCCCAAGTCAATAACATCAGTCCCTGTGGAGAGCACTCCGGAGATGAGCGCGCTTCTCAGCATCTCATTCGATGTCCGTGCATCGATTCCTACTCCCACAACACCCTTTCCATCGAAGAATGAACCAAATGCCCTACCCAGCCCAAGTGCCAAGTCAGGGGTCGATTTCTCTGCAATTGTGCCTCTGATACCAGATGTACCGAATAGTTTCTGTGTCATCTCTCGAACCTCTAGTTGTATGGCAAGGCCAAGTCTACAATGTCTTTTGCAGCCTCACCCATTCTCAACAGACTGTCAACAACCAAGACCTGCGTCTGAGGCTGTCCATTGGGAGTGGCCACAACATGCTGTCTAAGCTTTCCTGTTTCGGAAATCAGTTCCTTCTCAGACTCTATAACTGACTGCACCTTCTTTGGATTGAACTTGAAGAGATTGTTAAAGGCATCAGTAAACATCTCACTCACCTTCGTGACAATTGGTTGCATCTTCCTCCTCAAAGTGGTTTCAATAGGCTCTTCAACTCTCTGGGCGATGTCCACTGCTAAGTCTGCAATACGTTCGATGTATTGAGCAGCAAGCCGGAAGTCAAGCGCTTCTACTGGTGTTATGTTCATCATCTCACTCATCCTGGGGTATTGAATTGCTGAACGTAACTCTCTCACAATCAGGAAGAACAGACGGTCAACCTCCTCGTCCCGCTGAACAACATCGTCAGCCTTCTCCCTATCCCCACCAAAGTATGCCTCTAATGAGTCATCGATCATTCTTGATGTGATAAGATGCATTCTTCGCATCGCTGTGTTAACAGGTAAAGTGGCAGGGTCAACAAGACAACGGACCACTATCTGATGGTCATCCTCCTCTGTGACCTCGAGAGCAACAAATCGCTTGATTATTCGTTTTAGGTCCTCTCTCTGACTGTTTGTGATGGGGTCCTCACTCACAATACGAATCTCATCAAAACCTAGTAGGTACCTACTAGTTATCTCCCATCGAAGGTTCTGTTCCATTTTCGCTGTAGTAGTCCTCCGTTCTCCAGCCTTCGGAAGGCGTGGATCCACAATCAGGCACCCGTCCTCTCGTTCTGCGACAACCACGGGGTCTCCTTTACTCAGCTTCTGCCTCACTACCCAGTCCTTTGGTAGTATTATTAGAAAGGAACTTCCGTTCTTTCCACCAGTCTGTTGGAGTCTCCTGATGTTGACCATTTTCATCTCACCGTCAAAGGATGGCGCCAATTGGATTCTATGCACGCGGCTTATTACACTTCCCGCAGGTCAGTTTCCTAGAAAATTAACTATCTCAATGGATGATGTTTAAAACGCAGATATAGTATCATCATATTCGGTGGCACTTTGACTTCCTCAATTCGACGTAATGTACTGGAACTGCTGATTGAGTCAGGACTCCAAGTGGCACCAGATGCATTAGATTATCTCCTACTCTTAGACACTCCCATTGAAACTGTCAAGTCAGTTCTCATCAATGGTACAATAGGTGAACACCCACCTGTTCTTTCACGTCCATATGTGGAATCCCTGATTGAAGGGAAGAAACCTGTTTCCGAGCCTGAAGAAGAAGAGGAAGCTCAAGTCAGTGAACCTGAACCAATATCAACTGAACCAGAGCAATCCCTCACTGTTTTTGATGAAGAATCCGGCTGGGAGTATCGCATTGAGAAGAACCCTGACCCAGAACAGGTTGGTTCAGAAGGGACTGTTGAGGATTTTCTAGCACTCTTCAGAGATCGGTTTAAACGAATCAAGCAAATCTACATGAGTAGAATTGACACTCAAAACGCAGTATCTCCACAAGCTGCCAAAATGAGGAAGGACTCAGCAAAACAGAGGAAAGCAATGACCCGAGAGGGTATGCGTACGGCAAGACGTACGACGCAAATAGTCCTTGGGATTGTGAAGAACAGAAGCATCTCACAGTCACGCAATGTAATAATTGAACTGGAGGATGAGGAGGAGTCCATCATCTGCATCGTTCCTGCTACCAGAGAGGGACTCAAGGGACAACAACTCTCTGAAAAAGCAAATTCACTGCTACTTGATGAAATCACATGCATCTCAGGATTTGTTGATGAAGATGCTAGGATGATTGCCGACGATGTGATATTTCCTGATATCCCCACTGCTCGTGAGGTAGGTCGGGCTAAGCGGGATGTATACGCCACTTTCATCTCAGATTTGCACTGCGGAAGTAAGGAATTTTTAGAGGACGAGTTTGACAAGTTCATTGATTGGATGAATGGAAAGGATGTTGACTCAGAGGACAAGGCGATGGCTAATCAAGTACGATACCTGTTCATTGCTGGCGATATGGTCGATGGAATCAGTGTGTACCCGACTCAGAGATATGACCTTCAAATCGAGAGCATTTACGACCAGTACAAACTCCTTGCAAGCAAGCTGAGAAAACTACCAAAGAACATCAAGATCTTCTGCATCCCTGGCAACCACGATGCAAATAGACAGGCTCTTCCTAAACCTCCCATTTCAGAAGAATTCGCTAGGCCACTCTATGACCTAGGGGACCAAATTGTGATGCTGGGAGATCCAAGTCAGGTGATTGTTGAAGGTGTGAATGTCCTCTTGACTCATGGTGATAGCATGGATGACCTAGTGACTAGTATTCCCGGCGCATCATATACTGAACCAGCAAGACCAATGAAAGAACTTCTCAAGAAACGTCATTTGGTGCCTATGTATGGTGGTAAGACAGAACTTGCTCCACTGCACAGAGACTGGATGGTGATCGATACACCTCCTGATGTTGTCCACTTTGGTCATTGTCACCATAACGCCGTTGATAACTATCGTGGAGTCCAGATAATCAATTCAGGAACTTTCCAATCTCAGACAGACTTTATGCGTAAGCAAGGAGTAGTGCCAACACCAGGGATTGTCACACTATTGAATCTCAGAACGGGTGCCCCTGAAGTGAGATTCTTCTATGATATGTCCAATCTACACTAGTCTATTCAATCTAGAATTTCTTGAGCTACCTTACTCAGACGAGTATCATCGTCCAGAATGACACCGATCTGTTTCTTGCTTACTGCAAGTTTGATTTTCTTTGTCCTTCCGTAACGTCCTTTCGAAATCACAGTGGTGTTGATTAGACCCAGCATGTCGAGTTCTGAGATGAGATCAGAAACACGTCTTTGAGTCAGGGTGTCAAGTGATAGTGCTTTTGCTATCTCAGAGTAGATATTATAGCACTCTCCTGTGAAGATGTCTTTCTGTCCCTTACTTGCCAACACATACACTGCGAACAAAACAGCTTTCGACTGCATTGGAAGGGTCTTCACAGTTTCCGTTATTGTATCACGTTCAATGACTTTCTGTGCTTCACGAACATGGTCTTGAGTGACCGTTTCATCACCTCGTCTTTCCGCAAGCTCGCCTGCAGTTCTAAGCAGGTCAAGGGCTCTACGAGCATCTCCATGTTCTTGAGCAGCCAATGCTCCAACGAGATTGATTACACCCTCATCACCAATAGCTGTCTTGTTGAAAGCTAGTTCCACTCTTTGTTTTAGGATACCCTTCAGTTCTACCGCATTATACGGCGAGAAAATCACCTCTTCTTCTCCAAGAGTTGAAAGCACTCTTGGATCAAGCATCTCCTTGAACTTCAAGTCATTACTTATCCCAATAATAGAAATTCTACTGTTTTCCAGTTCACCATTCATTCTAGTAAGTCCATAGAGGATATCATTTCCCTGACCAGCGTCACGCTTTAGTAAACTGTCAACCTCGTCGAGAACAACTGTTAGTATGTTCGTACTAGAGTCTAGTTTGTTCTTTAGAACTTCACGAATTTCATCTGTAGGAAGTCCTGTGAAAGGAACCTCTGAACCATCAGCCATAGTTGCATCAATTTGGTCACAAAGTCGTTTCAAAACTCGATAATTGGTTCCTACTATTCTACAGTTCACAAAAGCTGTCAATGGCGCGTTTATCCCACTTTCCTTAGCCTTATTCACTAGCATATCAAGAACATACCGAGCCACTACAGTCTTCCCAGTTCCAGTCTTGCCATAACATAGAATATTGGAGGGTGGTGCACCTCTTAGTGCAGGTCCCAAGATTGATCCTATTCTACTCATCTGGTCATCCCTATAGGGAAGGCTCTGAGGTACATAGGTCGGTCGTAATGCTGTCCTATCTCTGAAGATGGCCTGACCTTGCAAGAACTTGTCAAACAATTTATCCAGCGGTTTCTCCAACTTATCATCTACTCCCAGCAGAGAATACTCTGTACGATAACTACCTTGAACTTAAACACTTCCATTAGAACTCGAGGCAAGTTCCAGTGGATTTCGACTGGAGCCTGTGGAGCATATGGAACTGATAAGAGTAGGTATTACCTGGGTCTGTTTCACGTACAAACAACACAATTCATCAGTAAATATCTCATTTCAATCATCAAACTAGGTGATTTTGTTGCGCCTAAGAGACCTTGAGATCGCTCTCCAATCAATGGAACGCTTGGAAGAGTATAACATATCTCTAGAGCAGTATCCAACATCTGCCACAATTGTGTCCTCTGTTCTTTATGCAGCACAAATGGAGCATAATGATATCATGAACAAAACTGTGTGTGACCTAGGATGTGGCGATGGGATTTTCGCAATAGGAGCCGCTTTGCTGGGTGCAAAGAGGGTGATTGGAATTGATGTGCAAAGCAAAGCCTTAAAGGCGTCTCAAATGAACTCACGACTGCTCGGGACAGAAGACATCGTAGATTGGGTTCTGGGGGATGTTTCCTCCTTCCATCTAAGTTGTCCGATAGATACCGTGGTAAGCAATCCTCCTTTCGGAGTGAAAAACCGTGGTGCCGACTTGAGATTCTTGAAAACGGCCACTTCGGTTGCTGATGTGATATACAGCATGCACCTCGCTGGTGACAAGAACAGGGTCTTCCTGAGCAAAGAGATAGATAATCTAGGTGCAACAGTGACACAGCTTGAAACATTTCAGTTTCCAATTGGTCGACTGTTCGAACACCATAAAAAACAGAAACACTTGGTGGAAGTAGATCTGTATCGCATATGTGTCAAAGAGCGTGAATAAAATGGCAGACGTAAAGAGCGGCGATATCGTAGTACCAGGAGATCAACTATGCGTCATTGAAGAGTTGATGCCCAGCTTTGGTACATACGAGAAGGAAGGAGTTGTTTATGCCGCAGCACCTGGGCAGGTTGCTATGGACCTTAAGGAACGTAGCATCAGTGTAATCAATCCTGAAGGCAGGTCGAAGCTCGCCCTCCCAATAAAGGGCGATGTATTGATCGGAAAGGTCGACATGGTTTTCGATCAACGTGCTGAAATCAGGATTGTTAGAATCAACGATGAGGATTACCACAGCGGTCTCGTTGGTGAACTACACATCAGCAATGTGACCCGAAGATATGTGAAGAGCATGTTGGATGTTCTCAGACAGAATGATATTGTCCGTGTGGCTGCGCTCAACACACATGTGATTCCTGTGGAACTGACCATGGTTGGTCCAGAGCTTGGAGTGGTTCACGGTGAATGTGTAAAGTGCGGTAATTCCCTAACACTCACGACACACAACAACATGTTTTGTCTTCGATGTGAGAATAGAGAAACACGCGAAGTTGCTAATGACTATGGACTTAGATTTGGTCTGGAGGCGAGACCTGATCTCGCACCACGTAGAAGGTCATATGATCGAGATCGATACGACCGCGATGACCGGGGAGGTCGTGGTGGTAGACGTTTCGATGGTCCACGTGGTCGAGGTGACGATAGGCGTGGTAGAAGAGGCGACAGCCGTCGCAGAGATGATAGGAGGCGCTAGATGTGAAGCCAAGAGTTATTGAAAATACCAAATTTGAACTTAGAATTGAGATTGGTGGTGAAGGTCATTCCTTTCCAAACCTATTACGTAAGACACTACTAGAAGAACCTTCAGTCGAGTTCGCTGGATACAACATTGAGCACCCACTATTGGCCAGTCCAATTGTGACTTTGAAGACAAAAAGGCGCCAGTCCAATGTCGTTCTAAGAGAGGCTCTAGAGAAGATGCTCGCCAGAACTGAACTGTTCAGAAAGAAGTTCAAACAAGCAGTATCCGATCACAGTGTTGATTGAAATCACATTATTGGTGGTCTTCCACATGTGGGATGCCTTTGTCCAACATGAAACTGTTGAAGAAATCATGAATGACAAAGGACTTGCCAAAGTTGGTGACGGAATAGTCAATCTCTGTTATTCTTTGGCAAAATCTAAAGTTCTTGGACATGCTACTGGTGACAAAGTCCGAGATAGTGTGCTTGCACGTGCAATAAGAGCGACTGAGATTTACAGACATATATCACGAAGGACAGATGCTGGAAAGGCTGCAGATGCATACGAGGCAATTGTAGCTTACTTGTGGATGAAGAACGAGATCACAATCCAAGGTTTCGTTGACAATCTCGTCCAGACGCTTGCCTTAGATTCTAAAACCAGCAGAAAGAAGGAAGGCGAGATTGCAGCGCACTCTTTCCAGTTTTTCCTCGAACAGCATATAGACCTGCTACCTTAGTTTGAAATGTACGATGTCGTAATGCTTAATTGAAATCAACACGCTGCAACGGAGAAGTGAATGGCTCATGGAATTTTGTGAAAAGTGCGGTGCATTGATGGGCGCCACCACAGAAGACGATGGTGTTAGAATTCTAAAGTGCAGAAGTTGTGGGCATAAAAAGGAAATGAAAGGTAAACACACATTTTCTCAGGATATCACCAAGACACCTCGTGACAAGATAATTGTGGTTGAAGATGACTCGATTCCCATGCCAGTGACAAAAGCTTCCTGTCCAAAGTGTGACAATACTGATGCCTATTACTGGACAGTCCAGACACGACGAGGCGATGAAGGCGCAACAGAGTTCTATAGATGCACGAAATGCAAACATACATGGAGAAATTATGGGGGTTGATTGTTTCCCTCAAAGATACTGACAGACTTATAGCCCACTAGTTGTTGAACACTAAGTAATCCCTTGTCCAGACCTTTCAAATGATGTACTGGTGAAATTAAAGTGACCGAAGAGAAGAAATTCGCACCTCGAAAACCATCGAAACTCACCACTATACGGGATCTCTCTGCAGATACAAAGGGACCCGTCAGAATAATGGGGATTGTAGTGGACTCAAGTCCAGGACTTGCTGTTGTCCAAGACATATACGATGACGATATCAAGAAAGCAGGGAAGATTCAGGTCAGCATTGAAGGATCGCTTGAGCTAGAAAAGAGATACCTGCTTATCGGAGAGGTCACTGAGAAGACCACGGATGGCGACAAGGAGCTTCGGTTGAACGCAGTGATTGCCCATGACATCGATGCCTTAGACATTGCACTCTACAAAGAAGTACAAGAACTAGAGGAAAAGGTAACACGGACAATGACTGGATGAACAATGTATCTCTAATCTGTTGGAAAAGTCAGCTCGAATATATTGAGAAGTACACTTTAAATGTGAAATTCATTTTGAGAATCTTGTCCAAAGATAAATAGCGGTACTGACAACTAGGAAGATGAATATCATCCTGTTTCAGGAAACCCAGTCCGCTCATCAAACATATGGTTGGAGATAATGGCATGTTTCACGCTACCCTCGACAGCACCAAGACTTGGAAACAGATTGTAGACGCTCTAGCAACTCTACTTACAGAAGCACACTTTCGTGTTTCAGAATCTGGAATATCGTTACGTCAGCTTGACTCCTCAAAGGCTGCAATGGTTGACTTAGCTTTACCTTCTGGAATCTTCCAGGAGTATTCGTGCAAGGGCGAGCATGACATCTGCTTGGGAATCGATGAGCTTACTAAGATTAGCAAACGAATGACGGGAGACGATCACCTAGAGTTCAATCTGGACATGGATGAGAAACGTTTCGAGATTAGAATGATAGGACAGGCAAATAGAGTCTTCAAAATTCAGCTTCTAACGCCGCCCGACGATCAGACAAAGAAACCCGGAATACAATTCGATGTAAAGGCTGAATTAATGTCTGATACTTTCAAACAAGCCATCAAGGACATAGGTGTTGTATCCAGCCATGTGAAGATTAGTGCAGAACCAGAGCAGCTTATCTTCACAGGAGAAGGCGACACTGGTGAAGCAAATGTTGCATTGACAACAAAGGGCGATGCCCCTGCACTCTTCCAACTGGAGGTGTCAGGAAAGTCCATGGCAATGTATGCGCTTAATTACCTGAGCGAGATTAGTAAAGCCATTGCCAGTGATAGTCTAATGCTTCAGTTCACATCCAATAAACCGATGATGTTGGAATTTACAATAGCAGAAGCTGGAAGCATCAGCTTTGTGCTTGCACCACGTGTAGAGCGCAGGTAGCTGTAAAAGAGGTCCCGAACACATCGGTACCAATTGATGGGGTTCTAGTGCATGTCGAATCAGAATCAGAGTTTCACAAGTACGGTTTTGAAACTTCGATTCATGTTTCATGAGTACTACAAGTCAAATCCTGACACAATTGATGTTCCAGAGAAAGTCCACGCGCGCGAGTTTGGTATTCAGAGTTGGGAATACAACTGGTTTTGTCCCAAGAGAAGAGGGAAGGATGATTCTGGTCGTGACATCACTGTCGGATGTGGAGAATCAGGTAAATCCTTCTCTAAGGTCACCATATGTCCAAAGTGTGGATCAACCGATGTTCAGACCACAACATGGAAGCGACATGTTGGCTACATGAATCGTGATGAGCTTGTGAAAGGTCTGGTTTCCATTGCACCTCACAGTGTCTATCATTCAGCTGCATTCTACAAAATCCCCGTCGCCCGTCATATGGACGAGAAAGAATGGTTTGGCGCTGAGCTTGTTTTCGATATTGATGCAGACCATTTGGACTTGCCTTGCGCAAAGGACCATGATGCATGGCGCTGTAATACAGATGGGTGCCACAAAACAGGAACTGGTCATAGTCCAGAGAAATGCCCAGACTGTGAAGGTACGAGCTTCAGCACTAGAAAGTGGGTATGTGAGAAGTGTCTTGCTGAGGCAAAGAAACACACAGTGAAGCTCTATGATGATTTCATCCTAGATGATTTTGGTTTCAATCCCGAATCGATTCAGCTTAACTATAGCGGCCATAGAGGATATCATGTACGGGTTCGTGACCCTAGAGTCTATCCTCTTGACTCCAGCGCTAGAATTCAGATTGTCCACTATATCATGGGCCTTGGACTCAATACCGAGAAAGTCATTGTTCCCCAAGGAAACGTGAACAGAGTACCAGACCGCGTTTTTCCAGGGTGGGGGGGCAAAATCGCTGATGCAATTGCTGAGTTTATCAGAAACATAGACTCCTATGATGGAAACGAAAGATGGGCTAAAATACTCAAAGACAAAAAACGCAAGGAAACAAAGATTGCTGCTATAGATGGTCTTCTTAGAAATCCGCCAATACTAAGTAAAGATGCAAAAGATATTGGTCTGAAATCATGGCAGGAGATTGCAGAGAAAGCAGCAGAATTCTATGGTGGTGAGATAGACCGTCCAGTCACCCATGACATTCACAGAGTGATTCGTCTAATTGGAAGTCTAAATGGAAAAACTGGATTCCTAGTCAACCAATTGACAAGGGATGAGCTTGATGACTTCGATCCTTTTCATGATGGGACAATTTTTAATGAGGGTCAGATGAAGGTCAAATTCCTACATAAATCTCCGGGAGTTCCACGTTTCAGAATCGGTGATGAAACCTATGGTCCTTATCACGGAGAGTCTGTAGAACTACCCACAGCCGCGGCTGCGTTTGTGCTTTGCAAAGGAGTGGCTATTATTGAGTGACCTTGGATATGATGATATCAAATCTGCATGGGAGAACGAGATAGAGAATGAAGGCCTCCAAGACATGGGTGATCTTAGGCTGAGCAAGATGATAGCATACCTCTCAAGTGTACGGATATCTTTGGCATCTACTGAAGCAGACAAACGCATTCAGGCTGAACTCTTGACACAAGAAGCTCTCAACATTGAATTCATGATTGAGGATTTGCTCAATCTTAGAAGACAGAAAATATTGAAGGCAGCAATCTCAGGACACCGACCAAGAGGTGATATGACACTCGCTGAAGAGGAGTTGTACAACAGAACCCAGCGAGCTCTTGACGGCCACACAGAATTCGTCAAGGACTCTCTAGCAGGAACTAAGCCTAAGAAGAGAACGAAGAAGAAACCTGCTGATGATGTTGAAGAAACTAAGGTCGAACCCGACTCTGAATCGGTCGAGTATGTAACTGTACGGTTTCTACGTTCAATAAGTGATGCTTTCCTAGGCCTCGATGAGAAGACGTACGGCCCCTTCAATAAAGAGGATGTTGCAATGATTCCTTCAGCCAATGCGAGAACTTGGCTTCGTGATGGTACAGTCATTCGTATAGTTGCTGAGGAGGAGCTCTCTGAATGACGAATGAAGACCTCATTCTAGAGATCACCTCTCTACTTGACCTCATTGATGAAACCCGTGAGATGGTCAACTCCGAACATGACAAATTCCAAGTCGCTCTCACCAATACATTGCGTCTTCTAGACGGAAGCAGCTCAACTCTATCAAAGATGAAAGGGAATGTTGAGGACCTCAAAGCATACCTAATCAAATCAAGCATGGATCCTCGACAGACATCATTGGAGTCACTCGATCAACTGCGGTCTAAGGTTGAGAAACTACGTGACCTGATCCGCCCTCAATAGTATAGAAAGTCCTAAGAGCATCTTGAACATGGCTAAAATCATGTCATCGCAGCGAAAATGGCTATTCATCCTTGCTGGTTTTGTATGTATAGTCCTTGCCATTGTGGGTGGAATATTGTATCCACCAACGCCTTGGGGCATATTGGCACCTATTGCGTATGTATCTCTAATTGTGTTTTCTTCACTTGCCATTCTTCGCTTAATCTATGTGAAAGGATTTCCGGGTCAGTGAATCAAGTCCTAGTCTTCTCTGCAAACTTTTAATATAGGTCTCCAAATCGCTGACTCAACTGGCTATTGCCTACATACACATGTGGTGCGCACCCATGGCTGAAACAGAAAAACCGGCTGGCCCTCCAGCCACATTAATTGACCCTATTGAGATGTCAAAACTTGATCCCAAGTTTCGAGAAGAGATTCATAGTATGCCGAACGGTGAGGAGCTCTCTGCTTGTTTTGCATGTTCGACTTGTACAGCAGCTTGTCCCATTGCGAACATCTGGGAGTACAAACCACATCAATTGATTCGGATGATACTTCTGGGAATGAGGGAAGAGGTTCTCTCATCCAGTGAAATTTGGCTCTGTCTGACATGTTTTCAGTGCCAAGAACGATGCCCACAAAAAGTTCGTGTCACCGACATCTTCTTTGATTGTAAGAATCTTGCCGCCAAAGAGGGTAAGGTTCCACCAAACATAGTGGGTCTAGGAAAGGAATTGCTAGAGAAGGGTCAACTCTATACAGTGACAGCTGATTGGGAGCGCGAAGATATGGGTCTTGAACCAGATGTACCAGGTCTGGCTGTTGATCCAGTGAAAGAAATTCTGAAGGAAACCCAAACAAAGAAACTCGTGGAGGGCGGTGAGTAAGATGCCAATGTACAATCTCTACATGGGTTGTAGTGTACCTGCTAACTATCCAAACTATGAAGCAGCCATGATTAAGGTAGCAGAAGCATATGATATCCAACTCGAATACATGGAGGGTGTTGCCTGTTGTGGCAGTCCCAACCTTCGTGCTATTGACTACTTGGGGTGGCTTACAGTTAACGCACGGACATTAGCCATTGCTGAGAAGAACGGACATGATATAGTCACACCATGCAACGGGTGTTTCGGTTCTCTCAAGGATGTTTATCACTTCCTGAAACATGATGCCGATTATAAGAAGAAGGTCAATGCCATTCTGAAGAAAGAGGACTTAGAATTCAAAGGCACAATAACACCTCGTCATTTTGTTGAGGTTCTCTATACTGACATTGGTATCAAGGAGCTGAAGAAGAAAATCACAAAACCACTAGATGGAGTTGGAATTGCAATTCACTATGGTTGCCATCTCCTACGTCCTGCCGATGTGACAGAGTTCAGACCCGAATATCTGAATGAACTTATTGAGGTCACTGGCGCATCAGTAGTGGAGTATCCACTATGGAAACAATGTTGCGGAGCCACAGTGCTTCCTGTCGACGAGAATCTTGGAATTCGACTAGCTCGTGACAAATTAAAGTCAATGAAGGAGTCTGGAGCTGTTTTCGTGACGGTAGTTTGTCCAGCTTGTGGTAACCAATTAGACCTCCAACAGCTTGGGCTGAAGGAGTCCTATGGCGAAGAATACAATCTTCCGGTTCTTCTCTATCCCCAAATCCTCGGATTGGCACTTGGAATGGATGAAGATGAAATCGGCCTTAGTATGAACAGAGTTCCTGCTGATCCTATTCTGGATCATTTGACCGGGTGAGGTGAATCAAAGTGTCCAATCCGGTCCTCATCATCGGAGCCGGCGTTGCAGGTATGACAGCTGCTGTTGAACTTGCAGATTCGGGGATAAAGACAATCCTTGTGGAACGACTGGAAACCGTGGGTGGCAATGCTCTTGATCTATACAAGGCATTCCCAACCGATGACTGTTTCTACTGTTTCGAAGGAAACCGCTGGCGGCCAGGCATCCGAAAATGCTTCTATAGAAGTGCTCTCACAGACCAACCGAATATAACCCTAAAGATGAACTCAGAAGTAGGAGAAATCTCTGGTACTCCCGGCCAGTTCTCTGTAAAGTTGAAGATTGGTCCGCAGTACATTCATCCAACGAAATGTACGATGTGTGGACTATGTCTGGAGAAATCAGAGGCATTTCGTCTACTATCTCCACAGTGTCAACCACAAGCTGTGGTCTACGACCCAGAAAAGACTGATGAAGGTGCAAAACAGGCTGAAGAGGAGTGTCCTACTAAAGCCATCAATCTGAGTGCCCAATCCACAGAGGAAAGCGTGACTGTTTCAGATATTGTTATTGCGACCGGATATCATGAGATGAAACCAACCAATGTGGAGGAGTATAGTTACGGAAAACATCCCAATATCATCACTCAGCTTGAACTTGCACAGATACTCGACCCTCTTGGTGCTTCTGGAGGAGCACTGGTAAGACCTTCTGATGGAAAACCAGCGAAACGTGTAATGATGGTTCAATGTGTCGGAAGCAGGGATGAGAACTACTATCCATACTGCTCTAAGATTTGTTGTATCTATGCGCTCAAACATGCTAATATCATAACGCAGGAACGAGATGCCGACCAAGTGAGTGTTGTATACATGGATATTCGCACTTACGATAGATACGAGAAGTATTATCGCGATGCTAGAGAATCAGGTGTGGAATTCGTTCGCGGAAGGGTTTCTCTCATCACACCGAAAGATGATGACTCTCTGGAGATAGTGGTTTATGACTCGCTGTTGAATAAGTATCTCAAGTTTTCAGTGGACATGTTTGTCCTCTCATCAGCTCTAGAACCCCCAGCTGATAATAGTAAGATTCTCGAAACACTGGGGTTGAAGTCCACAAGTGGCTTCGTTAATCCCGCAGCTCTGGGAGAACACGTATACGCCTGTGGTACAGCATTAGGACCAGCAGAGGTTCCTGAGAGTGTAACACAAGCTCGAGCAGTAGTTTCTAGGATACTGCAGAGTAGGAAGTGATTATGATGAGTGAAGACAAATCTGCAGTTCTCATCTGTACCTGCGGCAATCAACTCCCTCTAAAATTTGATATTCTGGAATCAGAAGTAGGCAAAATGGGGCTAGCATCATCAGTAACAGTTCATGATCTAGTATGTCAAGAGGAGGGTCTTACAAAGATAGCTGAATTGCTGAAGACAAACAATGGTCGGCTCATCATTGCTGCTTGTACGAGTCAAAAGATACAACCTAGAATCAAACAGTTTCTGGAATCAAAAGGAATCAATCCGTCACAGATTCAATTCGTCAACATTCGAGAACACTCAGCTTGGGTCCATAAGGAGATAGACGAAGCTACTAAGAAATCCGTAGACATGATACGTGGCGCACTTGCAAGGTCTGCACATTCGAACCCCATAACCATTGAAAAGAAAGAAATTCCCACTCATGTAACAGTCATCGGAGGAGGAATTGCAGGTATCGAGTCTGCACTGGGATTGTCCAATCTTGGTTACAAAGTAACTCTACTGGAGCTTTCAGATGAACTCGGTGGGCATGTGAAGAACCTCCCAGTCGTAGCACCAACTGGAATGACAGGGAAAGAAATTCTCAGTGAACGATTAGATGCTCTAGAGAATGATGCGAACATTACAACCATGACCAAAACAAGAGTCAGGTTTGTAACTGGTGAGATGGGGAACTTCACAATTCATTATTCCTCTGATGAGGGTATGGAACTGAAACTCAAAACCTCAGGAATAGTGCTTGCGACAGGATTCAAAGAGTTCAAACCTGTTGGAATGGAAGAGTATCGCTATGGTAAGAACCCAGATGTTCTCACACAGTATGAATTGTCCTGTATGCTGACAGAAGGTAAACTATCACGACCATCAAATAACGAACCAGTCAAAGATGTAGTCATGGTCCAATGTGTCGGCAGTAGATCAGAAGACTACAAGAAGGATTGTAGTAAGCTCTGTTGCACATTTGCAATAGACAATTCATTAGAGATTCTTGAGAAGAATCCAGATGCTAACGTCAGGATTGTCTACATGGACATCCGTGTACCATTCGAAAATGAGATGATTTACAAAGAGTCTCGTGAGAAAGGCGTTGACTACATTCGTGGTAGGGTCAGCATGACCTGGGAGCAAGATGAAACAACTTTTGTTCGTATCTATGATTCTCTGCTTGACAAGTACGTAGAAACTCCAGTTGATCTGCTAGTCCTCTCTTCAGCAATACTTCCTCCAGACGGAACTGCTGAACTATCAGAAACCTTGGGATATGCCATCGAGGATGATGGACACATAAAAGAGCTCTATGGAAAATTAAGGCGGAACGAAACCAGAAGACGTGGAGTCGTTGCAGTAGGAGGAGTTGCCCGACCACAGTTTGTGTTTGAAGCAGTAATAGATGCTCACGCTGGAGCCCTCATCATTCACAATGAGCTACAGGGAGGTGTAATTGAATCTCCTGCACGAGGCGCAGTCCTAAATGTGGATGACTGTGTCGGATGCAGTCTTTGTGCGCAACAGTGTCCTCGTGGAGTACCACTTATGATTGAACAGACTGAGGCCGAGGAGGTTGATGAGGATCAAAAGATTCTCTTCAAGGCTGCTATTGACACACTAAACTGTCACTCTTGTGGAGTCTGTCAGAGTCTCTGTCCTTCAGGTGCAACACAGCTTGGTTTCCTGTCAAACGAGCAGCTCTGGTCTGAGATTGAGGCCGTGCTTGAAGGTGCAGGCCCAGAACATCCTCTTACACTCTGTTTCTATTGTGAGGAGTGTTCAGTGTCAACAATAGATATTGTAGGAACTCAAAAGATGGATTATCCTGCAAGTACTCGTCTTATACCAGTACCGTGTGCTGGTCGTGTTAGTATCATTGACATTCTCAAGGCTCTTGAGAATGGTGCTAGCACTGTTATGATTGCCGCATGTGAGAAAGACCGATGCCACATTGGTGGAACTGGTAATGAGATCGCTCAAGTACAGGTAGATGTTGCTCGTGATATTCTGAAAGCTATTGGTTGGAAGGGTGAACGAGTGGATATGTTTAGAATGTTCAGCGCTGAACCTGAACGCTTTACTAATGCTGTTCAGGAGATGGTGAAGCGTGCAAAGAAATTAGGACCTACCCCTGTTCATGAAGGGACTGCAGGGAAGTGGATGGAGGTGTCTGAATGAGTCGATCAACACCTGAGAAGACAATTGCACCCAAGAGACAGCGCATGTTAGACATGGTTCTAGCTCTCGGCGGCCTCAAGGAAGAGTCTGCAATCCCACTTAGCAAGGTGAAGGAAGAGCTTGAGAATCTTAAGACTGAACTTGCCCCTCTGACTGATGCAATTCTTGCGTTTCCAGACTCCTACTTTGAGAACTTCCTGAAAGCTGTTGAGAAAAGTAATCTAGTAGGTGAAATAAACGATAGAGGGATTCTCAAAGAATCCATTTCCAATCTCGAAACTGCACTTTCCAAGACTGACTCTGACTCGTTGAAGAGTCTGAACGACCTTCTTACACGAGCGCTAGAAAGTATGACCGAGGTGGAGGAGGTTTTGGAAGCGGGTGTAGGCATCGACATGTCTGCTACACTCGCCACAATTGCCAACTTGATATCTGAGATAGAGTCAACAACAGATGTATTCGAGCAGACTGCTGAAGCGGAGGCTGAATCTGCACGAGATGAGCTTGTTACCTTGGTCAAAACACTGAACGATGCCAAGGCAACTGCTGAAACAAATCCAGAAGCAGCGCTTGACGAAATCCAGAAGCTTGGTACAAAGACTAGATATGGTCCTGGCTTGAGAGCAACAGCTCAAGTGAAACGAGGGAAACGTGATGGTCGAATTGATGACACTCGTTTCCACAAGCTTGTTTTGGAGAATATGCTGACCGAGGCAACTCGTGGAGTGATTATGTTCATTCTTGGGAAGATGGGCTCAAAGACTGTTGTGCAGATAGGGGAACTAATGCAGACTCCTCCAAACTTTGTACAGAACGCTCTTGTAACAATGATACAGAGGGGTGAAGTCGAGATGGTCGGTCTTGATGGTGACTCTCCAGTCTTCTCAAGGGTTCTCACTGAAACACCCAACTCAACCCTAGTCCTGAAAATTGTTGTACAACAGATCCGTGGAATTACAAAGTCACTAGAAGACAAGCTCGCTGAAAGTGCTAATGAGTCACTAGGAAAGCTTCAGGCTCTACTTGAACGTCTGCAAATCCTTGGAACATATGATGAAACCACTCTTTCAGAATCTATGAACAAACTCAGAGAAACAGTCGATAGTGCTACTGAAGCAGCCCTGACCTCACAGACCTCTGATGACTCAGAAAACCTGAGGCTCTTAGTGTCAGCAGGACTCGAGGCTTTTGCCCGGTTTCGACTCAAGATTACCCTTGAAAAGGGACCCAATCTTGTTTCTGGAACTAATGTCTATGGTGAGAAATTGGATCCTGAGTTATACCAAACAATGATGGACACCTACCTTGAGAACGAGCTCGAACGAGGTACCATTCTGATTCTGATTAGAGAGTTAGGCGCTCTTACAGCCCATGATCTTGCCGAGAGGACAACGATACCTCAGGACAGAGTTCTTAGACATCTTCTAAGAATGAAACGTGATGAACTCCTTACAATAGCCGGCGAAACTCACGGATACATTCTCTATGATGTTCCAAGAACCCCTACCGAAGCTGAAATCACAATTCAGACAGCTAGTAGTTTAGCTTCTCAACTCTCAGAGGCTAAAGTTGAGCTCCAAAGGATACTAGGCGAACTCAATGCCTCTGACATCGGGAATCTGGCAAACTCACTGGAGGTCTTTTCAAAGGCTCGTGATAAACTCGCATCAATACGTGTCAGTGGTGCGGTGATTGATGAAAAGACAATCAGGGACGTAGAGGAAAAGATTCGCTCTGCAGTCTTACTAGCCTATCGAACTCGTGCCAAGATACCAAGTACCAGACCCAAAGTCAGCCTAAAGGACCTTGCTGATGTTGATGTTCCATCAGTCCTTGATGAATACAGAAATCAGATGGGATATGCTCCTCTCCTGGGCTTTGGGACTATTGAGTGGGATCAGTCCAAATGTCTTGGCTGCAAGTCTTGTGAGCTTGAGTGCCCAGAGGATGCTATTGAGCTGAAACCTCGTATTGAGATACCCAAGTTCTTTGATATCTCAGATGAGGCACTCTCACAACTACCCTCCAGTCGGTCCCTCTTCTACAAGACTGTCCAGAACCTTGCAACAGTCAAGCCCTCAAAGGACATCATCCTTGAGAATGAGGCACCTGGATTCGGTTCTGTTGAGGTAGATCTCTGGCTATGTGTAGCTTGTCGTACATGTGTCCGGCGCTGCCCCGGTCCTGAAACCGGAGCTCTAGAGCTAGAGCTGAAATGGAACCTTCCAGAAGTAGTGAAGCACATCACTTCAACATCATAATGTCTTGTGCTATTCAGCAACTGACTTATACCACTTGACAAAAGGTAAGGGATACTAAATCGAGGGACAACAATGGTTGATTTCAGGCTTACAGACAAACAAGAAGACCTTCAGAATAAGGCTAGGAAATTTGCACAGGAGTACATGCTTCCTTATGCACACTATTATGACAAAACAGGTGAGTTTCCACGTCCAATAATTCAGAAATGCTGGGAGGAGGGACTCATGAACCTCTCAATTCCAAAAGAATATGGAGGTCTTGGTCTGGGTTCTGTTGAACAATGTATCACTGTGGAAGAGATGGCTGCAGGTTGTGCAGGAATGACCACGAGCATCTATGTAAACACCTTAGGAGCTGAACCCATTCTTGTAGCTGGAACTGATGAACAGAAAGAGAAATACCTACGACCCCTCACTGAAGAGCTCAAGTTTGTTAGTTTTGCCTGCTCAGAACCTGGAATGGGCTCAGATGTGGCTGGAATCCAAACTAGGGTCAAGAAGGAAGGGAGTCACTATATCCTAAATGGATCAAAATTCTGGATTACAAATGCTCCACATGCTGATTATTTCACAGTCTTTGCCAGCCTTGATCCAAGCAAGCGTCACAAAGCACTCTGTGCATTCATTGTTGACGCGGACACACCAGGAGTCAAAACAGGTCGTCCTGTAGAGAAGATGGGACATAAGGCTTCCACAACATCATCAGTGATGTTTAGGGATGCTAAGGTGCCTGAGGAAAACCTCCTAGGTGCTGAAGGAAAAGGGTTTGCTATCGCTATGCAGACCTTTGCTATGACTCGACCCTCAATCGCAGCTTTTGCAACTGGACTTGCTCGTGCTGCCATGGAATTTGCTCGTGATTATGTCAATAAAAGAGATGTATTTGGTCAAAAACTGCGAGAATTCGAGGTAATTCAGTTTAAACTCGCAGAAATGTTCATGAAAATCGAGGCTTCACGAGCTCTGTACCTGAAGGCTGCATGGACAACTGATAATGTCGGAGATGCCACAGTTCCTGCAAGCGTGGCAAAAGCATTTGCCACCGATGTTGCAATGGAAACAGCAAGTGAAGCTCTTCAAATTCATGGCGGATATGGATACATCGACCAGTTTCCACTTGAGAAGCTCTTCAGAGATGCCAAACTGTACCAAATCTACGAGGGTACCAGTGAGGTTCAGAGACTAATCCTAGGACGTCATGTACTGAGTGGGTATGAACCAGCAATGGAAAAGATACCAAAATGGTACAACAAGAATGCTCCAGACTTCTGATATTCGCACAGAATATGGTTTAATGGGGCTCAACCACCTGAATCCAAAGCCCCATTAAGCATACAAGGTGACTGAATGTGCGTTTTGTCAAAGGACTACGAACTCTCCTCACGAACTCTTGGTATAACTTCAGCTTCATACTATCACTACTAGCAACAGGGATAATCTCTGTATGGATTCTCAACTCCACCCTCTGGCCACCAAGTTTGACAGATCCAGTCCAAGGGATATTAATTTCCCTTGTCGTATCTTTCCAATACTATGTCATCACGCTCATCATTATGTCACTGTTTCCTAGAGGAAGAAACCTGTTCTTTGAAGGTGACAAGCAACTCCGTAACCAGCTTCTACTCTGTATCATATTTATTGCAGTCTTTATGGCCCTAGGGTTCCTTTCAGCCATTGCTGGACCATATGTGGGAGCCGCACTCACCTTTGGTGATGCTTCCATCACTGCTTACTTCACAGTCCTACTAGGCTGGAATATTGGTAACACAATCTCTACCAAGACTGAAAACAAATCCAAAGTTCAATGGATCATATTCATTCTGTTCTTTGTCATTGGTATCATGGCATTTGGAGGAGCCTTCATGTTCCTTGGACTTGCTACCCTCCCCTTCACACAACAGATTATCCTTCTAGCATTTCCACTCCTCTTAGTCCTCTTACCAATTCTCACGATCTTCCTCAGAGACCGCACAAAGGGACCAGATCAGACAACAATTTTGGCCATCATCTTGTTCATGTTTGGTCTTTACTACACTTTCCGACTAGTGAACATTCTGGACCCACAATGGACCCAAGTTGATATTCTACTTCAATTCGTTCTACTGGTCTATGGTCTATCGACAACTGTGGCAAAGATGGAGGAGGCTACTGGGACAATCCCAACGAAATCAATCGCACTGATTCTATTTGTTATCCTGACTAGGGTAGGGTCTCAGGTGAACCGTTTGCTTGCAAATGCGGTAGGTTTCGGTGATATTGTTAATCTTGGAGTGACCAGTTTTACTATTCTTCTCCTAAGTGTTCTTGGGCTTCTGGTTCCTGTCTACTGGATGTGGCAAAGAAGAAGTCAGGCCACATCAGAGTAGTTCTCCCAAACATATAACCGTCAGAAGCATCATTCTGAGCTCAACAAGGGGATCTCGATATGATAGTGAAAAGACTGGACCAACTAGAGAAGATTGTTGCTCTTGATGACACAATAATTCGAGAAATGCTGAATCCTAAGCATGACAAGACCCCAATGCATCTTGGATACAGCCTAGCACATGCCACACTTCCACCAAAGAAAGCTTCACTACCCCATCGTTTCAAGAGCGCCTCAGAGGTGTATTTTATCCTGAAGGGTGAGGCTATAATGCACGTTGATGAAGAAACAGAAATGGTAGGTCCTGGAGACACTATCTATATCCCTCCACAAGCAGTCCAGTTCATCGAAAATACCGGAGGAACCAATCTGGAGTTCTTATGTATCGTGTATCCTGAGTGGCAACCGGATGCTGAAGAACTTGTGTGACTTAGAGCCATACGCTCCCGATATAGGATTAGCCATCAAGTAGATAGCCCTTTCTGACTGATTCATCAATCAACTGTTTCGCAAAATCCCATAGTTCTACTGAACCCTTCTCAATGTGCATATTTCTTTCAATCACTTGACTCCTCTTTACACCATGTTTTCGCCATGCACGACCCCGTGTGTTATAGTTCAAGAGAAGTGGTTGAAGACGATCGACAGCTGCAGCAAAACGCGCCTCCGGTGTTTCTCTCCTTTCAAATTCCTCCCAGAGTAGTCTGAACTTGTCTGCTTGCTCTTTTGGCAACATACCAAAGATTCGGTTAGCAGCCTCCTTCTCTTTGGCAACTTTCTGTTCACAATCATGGACATCATAGCAGAATGTGTCACCAGCATCAATCTCCACTATATCATGGATCAACACCATCTTTACAGTTCGTAGCACATCTATCTCATTGTCATTCGAATAGCCTGAGAGTAGAATTACCATCATTGCTAGGTGCCATGAGTGTTCTGCATCATTCTCCTGTCTGAAGTCCTTGAGAAGAACAGTCTGACGCATGATCTGTTTGAGCTCATCGATTTCAGTGAGAAAGTTTAGTTGTTGTAGTAGTCTTTCGCTAACTTCCATATTATGCCACGTCCTGTTCAGGATTGGAAACAAACCACCTCACTAAATGGTTTCCTACAATTGTAGGTTGACATGAAAGATTATATGGAGGTCTTAGACAGGAGGCATCAAGTGGTGACCTTCATCCTATGCCTCCCAAGGATATGAATGTGATAGTTTTCGGGTGTATGCAATGCATGTACGCAGCATCAGACCTAGCGGGAACGATGAAGCTGCAGTACGACGTCACAAGTCGGATCATCCGGATGCCATGTACCGCACGACTAGACATCAATTTCATTCTCAAGGCACTGCAAGAGGGGGCTGATGGAGTCCTTGTCGTGGGTTGTCATCCTGGAGACTGTGCCTACAAGACTGGCAATTTGGGAGCTGAACGACGTGTTAGATTTGCCAGAAAACTTGTCGGCCAATTAGGAATGAATGAGGACAGAGTGAAGATGGTCTTTGTGAGTGCAGCCGAGGGTGACTTGTTTGCTTCAGAGATCAACAAGTTTGCAGATGAGATTCGAGCGATTGGTCCCAACCCGATTAGACTCTAACTTTGTGAGTCTGTTTGTCCGAAGAAACAATTGTGACATGTTCCTGTCAGAAGAGTTTTCGTTTGAACCGCCCTGAAGAACGGTTGCCAACCCACCTTACACTTATCACATTGCAAAAGTGTCATCGTTGTTGTCCTGTTACATTTGGAACAATCCGCAGAGGTTGTAGTGAAAAGACGCCCACCCACTATGTTCATTGACTCAGGTGCTTTGGATAAGGGCGTGGACAATTTTCTATACTCAAACTTGTTAATCTCTCTACAGTTTGGACATACATAACTGACTGTCACAACATCAGGGATTTGATCTAATTCCTCTTGGGTGATATCTGCTGGAGCCTCTCCATCCCAGCTATCTAGACCTCCTATCACTGCAATGGTGGTCATACCGACAATTGGCTCGACTTCTTTCACAGTTTCTCGTAACAATGACCTTTCGTCTGTTGTCAATGTTTCCGGAGCCGATTTCATTTTCTTTAAGGTCTGTCCTAGTCTTGTATATTCCTCAAGTTCCTGACGAATCCTCTCTTCCCTTTTCTGTTCACGGGACTCCTCCCACTCTTTGCCCCACTTAGCCATCTTGGCTTTCTTTCTTCTTTCCCGGATTCTTTTCTTTAGTTCAATACCCCCCAATATCCCAAGTTGAGGAAGGAAGAAGGCGACCCCTGCAACTATCAACATATTACCATCGATAGCAAGTGCTGTACGAAATTCCAAACTGAGGTACGCAATAGGAAATACAACACCCAGAGCTAAGGATATCGCACAGGAGAGGTTCTCCACAGATTTCCTCGGTATAAGACCGATCAGTATTGAGATAGCAAGTTCAATCCCAAGCACAACACCAGCAAGTACAATGTCCACTCATAACACCCCAATATCTACTGGAAGTCGAGTTTATTTTGACTGATTCGTTCCATATTAATCCTTCAGAGGAAGAAATCATCTAGATTTAATGTCCGAATCCAATCAGACTGTGACAGTCTTTTTACAATACGAAATCCTTATTCTAAGTTCTTAGTCGCAAAGAGGAGGCATTACTCTTGGGGAAAGATGAGATTCCACCACTTCTTCGTACCCTTGCACGTGAGATCTACAAAGATACAGCTAGTCAAAGACCGAGAAGAATCACACATCGTGAAACTGGTGAGGTTTGGATAATCGAAAGAATTGGAAGCAAGATCAAAGTTCATTCATATGAGGGACCAACACGACCAATTCCCAAACATCTTGAAGGTCCACAAGAAAAAAGAATGCATGCCGCTTTGTTGGAAAATCTCACAGTTGGAGGAAAGATTCCAATACGAGGAAGATCTACGAAGGACTTCGAAGGTGAGAGGAACGCTCGGGCACTCCTCTTTGAAGCTCAAACATTAGAGAAAGCTGGGAAATATGAAGAAGCTCTTTCAAAATACGCTGAGGCCATCTCTGTCGATGAAAAACTTGCTAAGGCATGGTTTCACAAGTTCAAACTTCACTTTCAATTAGCGCAAATGGATGAAGCTCTAGACTGTGCCACAAAAACAGTAGAACTTGATGAGAAATGGAAGAAGTTCATTAAGAAGGTTGACAAGGAAAACAGATTGGGTCTAAATTTAGCAGATGAAGAAAAGGAAATTGGTTTGAATGCAATCTAATCTTAATTTCAATCTGAAACCCACTATTATCACTCCAAAACCAATTTTGTTCAATTATTCGAACATAATAGATTAATATATAGTCTATTTGAAACCGATACAAATGCCGTACCCCGGAGATGTCATCGAGTGAGTGCAACTACAGCGAAGAAGTTGGTGAAACTAGCTGTTGTAGGGGACGGTGGAGTAGGCAAGAGCACTCTGATATCACGACTTGCCACAGGGACTTTTGTGGACAAGACCATGACTATCGGATTTGATGTCGAGTCGTGGACTATCACAACAAACAGTGATTCTGAAGCCATCAAGGTTGCTTGCTTTGACTTTGGAGGACAGAAACAATTCAGATTCTTTCAAGGATCTCTAATCATAGGTGCTAAAGCTGCTCTGATAGTATTTGACTGCAACTCATACATGTCTTTAATGAAGATTCGTGAATGGATGGACCTCCTTGTTGGAGTTCCTAATGGAAACAAACTACTTGTGGGTACTAAACTGGATATGGGAAAAGCAATCTCCTGTGATGAAGTGCAAGAAGTTGCAGATGAATATGGAATCGAGTTTCTATTGATAAGCTCAAAGACTGGAGAAAACTTTGATTTGCTTATTGAGAAGCTCAAAGTCATGGTGTCGGAGCACTAAAGTAATTCTTTGTTACCAAGAACGTTAATATTAAGCCTCTCAACTCAATATTCATTGAACGGGAGATGGGTATATTGGCTGCAAACAAGATACGCGTACACTGCGATATATGCAACGAACCAATAGAGTTCGAGGTTTCTCAAGAGAAACTCAACGAACAACCAAGTGGCATTCTAAAGGTCATGTTAGCCCATGGAGCCCCGCTTCATGCAATAATTGTCTATGTTGACAAAAATCGAAGAATTCGTGGTGTAGAGAGCTCAGATGCTTTCCAGATGGAAGGCACTCGGGCGGAATCCTTTGTATCCGCATCTGATGTTTCTGAGAATCTGTCAGAACAGATGGGTGAACCGTGCTATCAAGCGCTTTACTCTTTTAATGAGATTAAGGACAGAGAGGCAACAGCTTTTGTTTTAGATAAGACCATACTCAAGACAATCTGCGAGTCGGGTACAATTTGCCTCAGCAAGATTAGACAGAACGTCGCTTTTCTCGAAAAGGCACTGGGTGACAAGATTGACCTTAAGCAAATCGAGTCTGTATGCGAGAGATATGTCCAAGATGGTTTAATAAAAAGAGCTTAATTGGAATTTTAACATGAGCTTTTTCAGATTTAGAAGAAAGAAAGACCCCGCACGTAACTATCTGAATAAGATGGCAATTGGGCTAGGTGCAGGTTTGGTCTACGCCCGTGATGCAATACTGAATCCAGACTTTGGACCACAAGGAGCAATGGATGTTCTGTCAACATGGATGGGTCAAGAGATTGCAAAAGAGCTTCTGACTCAAAAAGTAATCACTCCCACATCCTCCGCCGAAGAAGTGCTCGAAAAACTTCTCGAGGAAGTACGAATTGCTGAGGACCTTTCTATTGAGATGGAAGGTGATGTTGCACACGTTGTTGTACAGAATTGCCTGATTTGTCCTAGAAGAGTTGGTGGATATGATCTTGAGGGACATACCGCTTGCCCAGTAGGAGGTCTTGTTAGAGGTGCTATTGGTCTTGTTTCAGGGAAGACACCTCAGCTGAGCAAGATTGATCTCAAGACTGGTGAACTCTGTAAGACTGACTTTACATTGGCATAGACATTGAACGTTTAATCCCGGCTGAAACCTGCCGTATTCAATCAGTTCATATTGAATCGAATGTCAATCAAAATAGAAAAGGAAAGAATCTGAAGACGCTCATCAGTTATTGAGTAGGTCGAGGGGACACCAATACACGCCTACTAAATTTGAGTTGCAACCAGTATCTCATTTATTACTGAATTAGCACTAGTCAGAACTGAACAGAGAATATGAAAGAAGGGGCATTGAGAAATGAAGAAGAGCCCAAAACAAAGAAGCACACTCAAGGACAGAGTCCGTAGGATATTCAAGACAAACAAACTCTGTCAAATTGCATTTGAAGAATTAGAGAACGACATTGAAGTCCAGACCATGCTTGAAGACAGTAATCGCATGGCAATTGATCGAATGGGGTATTCAGACCATGGTCACACACACTCACTGATTGTCACGATGAACGGAGTCCGTCTCTTCAGACAATTAGTCAAGGGCGTACAACCAACAATAGTCAAAGAAGAAACAGGTGATGCTAGTGATTCAGAACTGGTGGTCATGCTAGGCTGTTATCTTCATGACATAGGAATGGTAGTAGGCCGTACAAATCACGATGAATTCTCAGTTGTGTTAGCAGCACCAATCATAGACAGAATTCTAGCCAAAGTCTATCCAGAAGACCGTCACAAACAGGTCCACATCAGAAACCATGTTCTACACGCAATCTACTGTCACGACAGAGTGGCAATGCCATTGACCGTAGAGGCTGGCATAGTAGGTATAGCTGATGCATTGGACATGACAAAGGGTCGAGCACGAATACCATTTGAAGCGGGTAGTGTCAATATACATAGCACCAGTGCGCGTGCAATTGAAAACGTGAGAATCCGAAAGGGTGAATCAAAGACAGTCAGAATAGAGGTAACCATGAACAATGCCTCTGGCATATTCCAAATACAGGAACTTCTAGAGGAGAAGATTCGTAATGCCAAATCTCTGATTGATCACATCGAGCTATATGCCATCATGTCGCCTCGCGAAGACGTAATAATCAAGGAAGAGCTACGCGTACTGTGAAATCCACCATGTGAGAACTCCTTACTTAATCAAACAAGTATCTAACGAGTTCGCACACAACAGCTAATATATATGTACGATATCGGACACTCGAGGCGGTTCATACGAAGCTATGAAAAAGAGGCTATGCCAATGCGGTTAGATCCCATCGACTCTCAGATTATTACTATGCTACAGAATGATGGTAGACGTTCCTACAGCGAGATTGCTGATGCCGTGGGAAGAACTGAAGTCACCATCCGTCGACGAGTAAAGCGACTCATTGACGAAGGCTACATCAAACGATTTACCGTTGTGCTAGATCCTCTAAAGATTGGACGAAAAATACGTGCAGTAATTCGAGTCAAGACTGCCATGAAAGAAGCAGCAGTCATTTCCAAAAAGCTTAGGGAGTTCCATGAGGTCAATGAGGCTTATTTTCTGGATGGAGCCTGTGGATTAATGATAATGGTTACAGTGGATGACCTCACTGAACTGAAGACATTCCTCGAAACACGACTTGGACGAATACCGGGTGTTGGCGATGCAGAAACCTGTATTGTACTCGAGGAAATCAAGTCTGCATTCTAGTTTCTAGAGGGATAATGATGCAGTATGTACTGCATCTTTCTGCTGTCGATATTGACATACTTCACAGTCATGCAGAAGTCCATCTTCCAAACGAGGCTGCAGCACTACTTTTTGGGAATGTATTGGGTCATTCAGTATCAGTAAATCGAGTTGAACTTGTTCATAATGAAGCGACCTCTAGTAGGACCTCTTTCATGGTAAACCCTGAGGTGCAATATCAACTACTTATTGACGCAGAAGAACAGGGAGATGACCTCGTTGCCATTTTCCACTCTCACCCAGCACCGCCGTTTCCATCAAGTAGAGACCAGAAGAACATGAAACTCAACCCAGTTGTATGGCTCATTGCATCCAAGGAGAGTGGAGCGTGGATAAGCAAGGCCTACCTGATGCAGGATGAAGAGATTATTGAGGTAGATCTACAGATAGCTTAGATCATCGCTTCAGTGCTTTTATGGTGCCTGAGGTCTTCTTTGGTTCAAATGAGACTCTACTTTTCCCAATATAACCAATCAGTACAGCAGAAGTAATCACTTCACTTAACGAAGACTCGGTACATTGTAGTACTCCGGTTTGAGTATCAGTGTCGTATTCGACAAGATATAGCTTAGAATCTGCGGCAGCCACTTCGCCATAGAGAGACAACAGATTCTTCCAAATTGCCGTTCCAATTTGTTTTTCATCGAAACTAAAGGTGTCTGAATGGATTTGGAATGAGAGGTATCTACGACGATTCTTTCTCATTTCTCAAACCCTCCCTGAATGACCTCTACTCCATCTGTTACATATTCTGACCTGAATCTGATACGATTCCTTTCAACAATATCAAGAGGTGCTTGTTTGATTGCATATTCTGCTATCTTTGGCTCCATACCCAGCAGTTCACCAAGATACCGAATTGATACAACAGAACGCATCTGCAACGGATACCTGGCACCACTCGAGAGAACGACCTGCATTCCCGAATCAGTCGCAGTTCGTATTGCTTCACGATAAACCTTGATTACTTTAGACCTATTCAGACCATTCAACTCAATGAGCGGCTCAAATCTGATTTCCAATGAAGTACCAGATTTGGCTGCAAGGCGCGCTGTCGTATCACGTAGCCGGTTCTCTTGAGAGTGGTCGAGAGTGAGTAGATCAACCTTTGATTCCTCAACAGCCCAGTTTGCAGTTTCAATGGAGGCGAGCTTGACAGATACAATCATTGAGTTTCTTCTGACATCGTCAACTTTCTTCCTGATGGATTTCAGACCCTTACCAGCCACATCAGCTCTTCTCAGAATGAAGAAACCATTCTCAAGTTGTTGGTCAAAGGCACCCTCGATGTTAGTTGTGGCAAATCCTGCGAAGCCTATTTTCTGTGCCATTTGGACAAATGAGTCTAGATCTTTCGTGTCAGATGAACAGACCCCAATGTCGACTACCACTAGTCATCACCACCAGCTTCACGGATACGTTCCTTCAACATCGCTATCGCATCATTCTGCCTGCATTTTGGGTACTTTCGAATATGTATCTGGATACTGATAACATCCGGTCCTTTTGCCAATTCGATATTGTCCATGAACGCTGCCTGCTTATCAATCCTGACAAAGAAAATACAATTCTGGTCTATTCTACGATTCAACGAATTACCGAGGCTTCTACGGTCTCTGACCTCTAGTCTTTTGAAAAGATAATCTAGGGTGGCCTCAGAGCCGGGTTCATTCTCCAACTTAGAAACAACAATTAGGATGTCATCTCCTGACTGGCCTTCTACCTTTGTTGACTCAAACACCACAAGTTCTCGCAAATCTTCAGGATAGAGATTTAGAATTGCTTCTAGTACCCTATCCAGTATCTCTGTTGCCCGGGAGTATGCTCGAGCCTCAATTTTGGCAATGAAAGACATGGTACACCCTCCTCAATAGGGCGCCTTGTCTACTTTCCAAGATTGCCCTTGGCACCGAGAGATGGTCGTATCTTCTCAGCACCTCTTCCCTTCTTCCTGAGACCCCTACTTCTTTTTCCAGCAGATGTGAGACCCCTGTTCTCTCTGCCTTTTTGAGTGGAGTCACAAATCCAGTTGATGTTCGGGTCGTTATAGATCACTGGATGATTAGGATCAACCAAGATAACCTCGTGCCAGAGCCATTTGTGGTCTGACCCAACCCAATAGGAATTTAGGACTCGAAGATTGGGAAACTTTCTTCCAACACGTTCCTCTGCAATCCATCGTCGTGACTTCTGAGGTGTAAATTTGACAACACCCATGCTTCTGGGTTTGCGTCCCATCCTTGGTCTTGGCTTCTCACGAGGACCACGTCCAGTCTTTACGCGGACAACGATGTATCCTTGCTTTGCTTTATAGCCTAAAGATCGTGCTCTTCCAAGACGTGAAGGGCGGTCAAGTTTGACAATACTACCCTGTTTTCGCCAGACAATCATTCTACTTCTTACTAATTCGGAACGCTCTTTCTGTTCCTTTAACCAAGTTTCATTCATATGTTGGTATGCCGTTGGCATTGTCTAATCCCATCCTTTGCTGTAACTATATTCGCTTTGTTTGTGGTTCAGCCTCGAGGGGCCACATCCCGTGCGGACGTATCCGCCAACACAAAGGAAATGGTAGGTTCTGGAACAGTGTCCAGAACCACGTGGTCACCCAAGTTATTCGCTTAAAGGTGTAACGCTCTGTATCTTTGAACCTACTTTAAGCCCTCAATGACCTTGTCTGCAGTCAACTCTCCAACTCTATCTTGAGCCTCTTTGGTAGATGATGCAAGGTGAGGGGTTGCTATCATTTTGGGATGTTTCACAAGCTCCCAATCAAGAGGTGGCTCATTCTCAAACACGTCCAGCGCAGCACCTGCAATATCACCATCATTAAGTGCTTGTAGAAGTGCTTTCTCATCCACAACTCCACCGCGTGCGGTATTGATCAGGAAGGCTGTCTTTTTCATCTTCTTGAATTCTTTCTCTCCAATCAAGCCCTTTGTCTGTAGGACAAGTGGTACGTGAAGAGTGATGTAGTCAGCAGTCGATATCAGTTCATCAAGGTCACATCTTCTTGTACCCAACTCTGCGCAGGCTTGTTCGATGTCCAATACATCATAACACAGGACATCCATATCAAACGCCTTTGCCCTTGCAGCCACTTCATATCCAATTCTACCGAAACCAATAACCCCAAGCTTCTTGTTCCAAAGTTCAGTACCTGTCAGTTTCTTCTTCTCCCAGCGCTCATCTTTCATAGAGCTGTCAGCCTGAGTGACATTTCTGGCAAGAGCAAACATCAGTGAGAACACCATCTCGGCAACAGAAACTGTCGGTGCCTCAGGTGTGTTTTGGACCTGGATTCCCTTCTCCTTTGCTGCCTCTTGATCTACATTGTCAAGACCAACGCCCGCTCTGACTACAAGTTTCAGTTGGTCTGCAGCCTCAATGACTTCTCGTGTTATCTTTGTGGCACTCCTGACCACCACACAGTCAAAGCCTTTGATTTGTTCCTCAATCGGTCCATCTGTGTCCTTATTTCTTATCACCACTTCGAGTCCTGCAGCTCTTATTTTAGCCACAGAAGACTCCTCAATTGCATCTGCTACGAGTACGCGTCCCATGGGTCCAACCCTCTAAGTGTTTTGAGCTCTGCGCTTCCCACTTGGTCTTAAATCCAACGGCCCGACATTTTCTTAACCCGGTTAGGGTATCATCTCTATATGAAACGCCAGTTGAATCCCGGAACTGCACTTGTACCTGCTCCAGTGGTGTTGTTGAGTGTGGCTGGGGAAGATAGACCTAACATAATCACACTGTCTTGGGTGGCAAACGTCTGTAGCAAACCTCCCACGGTGGTTGCTGGAATTAGACCCGAACGCCACAGCTATAACCTCGTTAAGGAAGCTGGAGAGTTTGTCCTGAACATACCCTCCACTGAACAGTTTGAAGGCACAGAGTTTGCTGGTACGAAATCCGGTCGAGATTATGACAAGTTCGTCGAGGGAAAGTTCACACCTGAGCCTGCTACAAAAATCAACGCACCAATGATCAAGGAGTGTCCAATCAATATCGAATGCAAGACCACTCAGATTGTTCCATTGGGTGCACACGACCTGTTTATTGCTGAAGTAGTAGCTGTTCACATTGATGAGTCCACACTGAATGAGAAGGGGCGCTTTGATGCATCCAAAACTTCTCTCTTCACATACCTACCTTTGAATGGACAGTATTGGACTCTTGGAAAACAGATTCCCTAAGCTTGAGCATCTATTGAATTGAAACCTCAATAGGCTCTTCATCATCATACTGACTCGGAGGTTTGATCCTTTTCACTGAGTAGTAAGGGTCTGCCTCTGTGATGATCCACGCACCTGTTGGTACATGGGACTCTTTCAGAAAGATGTCAAAGGTTATCCCTGGAAACTCAACAACTACAGGGTCGTGTCCTAATAGAACAAATAGACCAGTAGCCTCCTGAGCCATCTGTAGTGTGTCTAATCGGGCCAATACAGGTACCCAGTCTTCACCATCCCACTTCAGAAATGGCCAAGACTTTCTCGGGGGCCACTCCCCCTTGCTGACAAGGATGTATTCATGATCGAGGCGTTTGTAAATAGTGGGGAAGTGGCCACATCTGGCAAGGAAGGCACCAGCATCTTTAGCATCATCAAGGGTTCCAAAAATCTCCAAAGTCATTCACCCAATTCATTTTCTCTTTCTAATACTGAATCAGGTTGATGTCTGAGAGTACACACTGAATTCGTATTGCTTGGATTCAGTACCAAACATGACGAATCAACATCATTACTCAGGTCTGTTTTGATTGAGATTTGACAAGTATATATTGGACGAAACGGACACATATTTTCCGTACTTGGCTATTATTTGGACCCTTTAGCACTCACTATTTTGATCACATCTCTGTCCTTCAACACGTGTTTGTCACTGATTCTCATCTTTGTACGAGCATCTATTCCATGGATGAAAGACTCCATTAGGTCTGTGTGAATGTGTCCTGCAAACTCCTTGGCGGTTGTTCCATCAGGAACAAGATACACATCAGGAAGCACATTACCATCACTGTCAGTTAGTGAATTTGCATCATGGACCGGGTACACTGTTATCATGTGGAGGTAGTCAAATACAGCTCGGTTCAGTATATTCTGTACTCCAGAACCTCCAAACTTCTTCAGAATCTGCTCCTTAATCTTGTTCAATTGGTCAAGTTCAGACTCCTTCAGACTTTCTGGATTAAGAATCTCAAAGTCATCATCACCAGGTATGTACTTGATGACATGCTTCTTTTCCAAGTCCTTCAGAACCTTCTCAGTGAGTGCACTCACAGGCACCACCAAGTAGTCGGGAAAAGTTTCCTGCAGTCGTTTGAAATTCTCCTCTGCAGTTGGTCTATCAATCTTGTTTGCTGCAATAATTATTGGTTTTGCTATCTGCTGCAAATTCTTCACAAACTTCCTCGTATCTTCATCGGTCCATTTGTCAACAGCTTCTGCCTTGAGGTTGGAATTCCTCATCGCCTTCAGGATGTGAACTCTTGTTATCTTCAAACCTGAAAGTTTCTCTAGAAGCATTTCCTCGAGCTTTGCGCCTTCGGATCTAACACGACCTGTGATTCGTCTCCAATCCTTCTGAATAATGGCCAACATCCATTCAACTAGTTCGTCCTCGAGGAATTTCACGTCATCAACAGGGTCGTAGCTCCCTGCATCGACCTCTTGCCCCTCAGCATCCAGTCCTCCGCTAGCATCAACTATGTGAATGAGAACATCTGCCTGTCTGAGGTCGTCGAGGAACTGATTTCCCATTCCTCTACCCTCATGAGCTCCTGGAACCAACCCAGCAACGTCAATCAGTTTGATTGGGACAAGTCTAATCCTATCAATACAGACAGAGTTCTGAGGATTGTCTTCCACATCAAAATCAGCACAGGCACAAGTCGTACGAACGTGTGTCACACCTACATTAGCCTCAATTGTGGTGAAGGGATAACTCCCGACCTTGAAGTCAGTCATACAGGCTGCATTTGTGAATGAGGTCTTACCGCATGATGGCTTTCCAACTATCCCAACGCCGAATCCCATGTCAATGTTCTCCTTCTACGTTCATTCTATTACCATACCCCGAGATAAACACTTCACTCCACATCATCAATTCATTACTGATATGCGCATTTGAACAAAAATTGCGATGGTCACAAACGGTAATAAGAAACCTCGCCACTATCTATATGGGGATTGAAATGCACAGGCGAAGAAGAGGAGGCCGTGGTAGGTTCCCGATTCAACCCAAGATAGGTCGCAAGCCTAGAGCAGAAAAGATGACCCCTGAACCTTCAGGTGCGGAAGTACCTATTCACATTGATCTGGCAGAGGCTGAGGTACTTCGGCTCGTCGACCTGGAGGGACTGTATCAAGAACAAGCAGGTCGCGCAATGGGAGTCTCGCGAGGCACTATCTGGAGACTACTTGCAAGCGCCAGAGAGAAAGTAACACGGTCAATCTATGAGGGAAGACCGCTAGTGGTAGGTTTCCCATTGGAAGAGGACACATGACAGGTGATGAGTTGCTGAGTTTACACTCGGCCATCACTGCATCTGTGGCCATTTGTTAAGTAGCTTATTTCTTACAATTACTTCCCTTTCCTTCCAGTGCAGCATCCTCCAGTCCTATGTATTACTAACTATTTAGAGTGACCTCAGAATCCATCAAAATGAGACTTCAGGGAGGTCGTAACACGCGGTCCTTCCTTATATAGAGAACATGGAATCATACTACTCGGAGAGTGACAAACATTCAGCTAGATATGCCCAGTCGGATTGAGCCTGTTTCAAGCTATGTGATTAGACGTCCTGGTATCCCCCGATGGTGGGATCCTATCTCTCGACCACATGTTGCTGTGATTATGAAGGACCCCGCAAACGGTACTGCAATCAGGTACTTTCTCTCTCGACGTGGAGAGAAGAATGGTAGAGGACGGATGGCGCTCGAAGTGGGTGATATTGACAGACTTCCCGAGGGCACTCTCCTTGAGGTACGATACAGCGCTACCAAGACCAACCTATATCAACTTGAGATGGTTGGATCTGTTGCTTGCTGGAAATGGATAAACAGGAGTCAGGGTCTCCAGAGTTTCGAGACCGACTCATTTGAATGGAACTATCATGTCGACAGCTCACTTGATCCGAACAGCTATCTGTATACCTAGTCTGATTGTGTAAACTAATCTGGAATCTATCGTTGTTCAACTCTTCACACAAAAAGACAGATACCCCTGTTCATACTATATCTATCGATGATGTCCACAATCAGTCCAATTTCCGTAGTATTTCAATTCACAATAATCACTAGCCTACTCCTTGGGCTACTCTTACGATATCAAAGCGGTCATTGGACTGAGAGATCCACTTTATTCAAGGTGGTACTTCTCTCACTGCTATCAATTGGGATGGGAACATCGGTCTTATCCCTTGTCTATTTCTTGATATACACCTCTGTTTCGGTTTTCGAAATCCTATTCTTCTTCTCTTCCGCCATCATCTGTTCTGCGTTCATTGCCTCTTGCTGCTTTGGTCGACTAAGTGTTGTTAAGCCACGTGATAATGCGTGGGGTCGATATCTCAAAGAACGCAATGAGGGGATTGAACGACAGAGGACTAGTGAATTAGCTGATGAGGACTGACTCTCCTAGAAGGTTCTGCGAGTTTGCCTTTCGGTCGCTTTCACTCTTGGAACAAATCTGCCTCCCATTTCCTCTCCAGCCTATTATAGAACTCAGACACATAAAACATGCGACACACTCCGTTCTACGAATAACTTTAAAACTCGTGTAGCGGTTCTCAGCTTAGCACTAGCGGGTTGGGGGTTGGTTTCAATCAGAAGCAGCCAAACATTGACGCTTTTCATTTTATTCGTCTTAGGTTGTTCAATGAACCTACCCTTGGATCAGCCAATCACTTCTGATGATACAAAAACCAAAGCAAGTTCCTCTTCTTATCCTGCTCAGGAACCAGAAATCAAAACCTGGCATCATGACTGTTCAAACACATCTGGTTTTGAGTACATGGAGATTTCATCAGAGTCGGTTTCTTGGTCATATACAGAAATAGATCTAGAATCTGATGGAGAAAGTGTCTATGTTCAGAATGTTGAAAGAGCGGGGGGTGAAGGTCCTGTGTTTGTCCTGCCGCTACCTGATGTCTTCCCCTTATCAGGACTCCGTAATTTCAGTGTCAATCTGACAGCCGGAAACAGCACGTTTAGAGACACTGGTAGAGTGGGCTTGTTCTCAATAGACTTCACTCCATTCTTGTTGACTGAGATGAGATACGTCGGTACATCCACTGGATATGAACACAGAGTAGTGCTGAGATATGTTTCCCGAGAACCTCTCCTGATGGTTTTACTGGACGACGTAAGAGCTTTCAATCCCCTTCATGTGTGGGGTTCAGGTCCAGAGCTATTCACATACGCTACTGACTATACCAACATTACACTGTCAGCAAGATATGACAGCTCTCAGGGTGTCAATGGCACTATTTGGAAGGACGACTCACTAATCCATGATAGGAGGTTCGTTCGACCAGAGGTGACAGACAATTCAAGGGACATCAGTCATGTTGTTCTCATGTTTGGTGGTGCTCAAGACTTCAGAGTCCATGACATAAGAGTGGAGTACGAAACAGGTGGTGAGAGTGATATGACCCCTATACCTCTTGATTCGCCTCCTGATGTCTTTTATCAGATCGGTCAGACAGGGAACGTTATCACTTGGAACTGCTCAGATGACCATCCACGGAGGTATTGGATTACCAAGAACAGAGTTCCATACTGGTCATTCGATGACATTATAGAGTATGGTGTATGGAACGGATCATCCATCACCCTGTCCGTGGATGATCTTCCACTAGGAAACCGGACATTCCATCTCATTGTACAGGACTGGGGAGGATTCTTTGCATTGGACATGGTCACTGTGATGGTCATTGAACATCCAGTCATCAAATTCATCAGAACTAACGCTCTTCTCTTGGGTACTGCTGTCTTCGTTCCAGTAGCATGTATTGTAATCTACTTGGTAGATAGAAGATCTCACCATTCAACTGGTAGTTAGAAGACCAATGCACGAGTCCTACGAATAACTTTAAAACTCCCGCAGCGACAGGCAGCTTAACTCTAGCGGGTTGGGGAAGCCAGACCCGTACGGACTCGTCCGTGTGTGGGCGAAGCCTATCCCGCAGGGCTCATATGAGTCTTGTACTCGGGGACACCCTGAGATCGGATGTTCAAATCATCCACCCGCTACCACTTAAACATAGTTAATTTTCCTCATACTCGAAAGGAATTGCACAGTACCATTAGTTATACTAAGACGAAACTAAGTCCATAATTCTTTGTTAAGACATGAAGATGGACAGAAACCTTTTTTGTGCTTGGAATTCTCCTCTAAATACACATCTGCTACCATGTTGTCGTTTTCGCATGCAAAGTCACCTTATGATGAGTCAAAAAGACATACTGCATATGATTCATCTAGGCGTGGAATCCGCTACTATTTTCTCAATATTGTCAGTCATTAGAAGAAAAAGAAAGAGGGGTGGGGTCCAGTTCAAACTGGAACCCCTTGAATGCTACTCTCCACCACTTGACTTCTTCTTCTTGAGGAAGATGATTATGACGACTAGCACAACTCCACCAACACCTGCTAGGATCGCAATGACCAACAAGTAATTGCCCTCTGGGATTACAGTCATAATCGCATAGTCAACAGCTGAGTTACCACTACTGTCAATGAGAACCAGAGTACAATTGTGCGTTCCTGCACCAAGTCCATCAACACTGACCGAAATGGTTGAACCATCCCAAGCACCCGATGAGTCTAAGACACCATCAATCCATAGTTCATACTGGTCCGGATATAGTTCAGTGGCTGTCCAGTTTAGGAGATTTCCTGTTGTTCCTACTGCGAAGGACATGTCAGATGGTGTACTGACAAAGACTGGTGCTGTGGTATCAACGACCACAACTAGAATGGAGTCAGTTATAGTGTGACCTGTTGCATGACTCACAACTAATTCGTAAACAAATGTCCCCGGGTCGTTCCCATCAACATCGACTGCGATGGGAGATCCATCCCATGGACCTGAACCGACCTCTGAACCATCACGGAACACAGTGTAATGACTAGGACTATTGCTTGTTGGAGACCATGTGACCTCATTCCCTGTAGTACCGGCCTCATATTGGATATCAGTAGGTGAATCAATACCTAGTTGTGGATTGAACATCAGAAATGCAATCTCATCACGCCATATCTCAAACGAGTCCGTGTAGGTGGAATCATCTGTGTCGTTTGCATACATTGAGAGTAACATGCCGTTAGCAATAGCTCTCTCATCTGCACCAAGTATGACACTCACGTTTGTTGTACTAGGCGACGGTGATAGACCTCCCATGGCAGTGGCATTGTCGAATACAGTCAGACTCATGCACTCAATTCCGAAGTCAAAGTCTGCATCAGTAATGATGCTGTCATCCCCATATGAACTGAGTAGTAGAGAATCTGAATCCCATAGGTGGATATCTGGTGGCGGACTAAAGAACTGACCACCATATTCGAATCCTATATAGTTCCATAGGGATGTTGTCGCGGAATAGCGCCATGTATTGATTATCAGTTTACCACCGTTCTCTAGATAATCGAGAATGTCATCAAAGACAATTTCTGTGATATAGTTGATGTTGTCAAAGACCACAAGATCCCAATCGTTCTCAAATAAGACCCATTCAAAGAAAGTATGGGAGAATGTGAGATGGAATGAGATTCCCAAGTCATTGAGAGCCTGCGCGACAGGACCCCGATAGACATTGTTGTTCGGGTCATGCATTGCTGTGTCAACATATAGAAGTACATCAGCAGTGCAGGAAGTGAGCCAATTAGCCACATTGATTCCAAACTGATGGTTGTCACTGTTGTCAATGAAGTTTGCCAAGAAGTTGATGTCACTAGCCAAGATCACACGGCCCAGTCCGAACTCTTGAGCAGCAACAACTGTGCTACCTCCATCCATCACGAGTGAGTATGCAGCCCCAGTGTAGTTGACATAGCAACCTCCTGAGAAGTACAATTCGGGGAATCCTTCTCTTATTGGATGCATAGAGATATCACTAGTTGTAAAATCGAAGACATCGTAGTTCAATGCTGAATTTATCTCCAGACTGAAGTTTGAGAGGAGAAAGTTGAGATTGTCATTCTCCTGTGTGAACCCACTGTTATCACCAAGTGGTAACAGACCGCCTCCCTTGGTGACCCAGTCAGTCACAACCACGACTTCGCTAGATGTGAAGAGAGTCTCTGGTGTGTTTATGATTAACATATCATAAGGCGCAAGACCGTCAGCAGTGAAGTTTCCACCATAGTATTTGTCGAATGTATAGTGACGACTCACTAGGTCATCTCGCAAAGCTGTGTACCTAGATCCTGTTAGCCCGGTGTTATCCCATGGGTCAACAGGATAATAGGAATAGTGTGAAACGTCAAACAGAATTCTTCCCTTTGGTCGAGGACAGAGCCAGTCCATCGCATCAGCCATCAGTTGATGAATTTCAGGCAGTGCATGTACAAACGAATACGAGAGTGTTACAACTTTTCCTCCTCTATCACTTGGGTCAAAGGCCAGTGCTGTGACTAAATCCTCGTCGCTTGCAGAGTATGCAAGACGAGTGAGGTCATCTGCAATTGGTGTTCCTTGTAGTGTAGTCCAATTCCATGCTGCATAATCATCCCAGTAGACCTCTAGAGTATCACCCAGTTGATACGCCTTAGTGACTGGATGTCTGGTACTTACTGTTATGTCACTACCAACATAATCCCAATATGTTCCATTTCCATAAGTCCCAGAACCAATAATTCCAAAGGATGTGAGGAAACTAATGGATGAGTCCATGGCGAAGAGAGCACCCCCGCCCATCCAATACTCTCTGATCATGTTGGTTAGGTTCAACCATGGGAGACTATCCGCCATAATAAACACATCAAAGTCTGCTGTCATCAGCTCGTGGTCCAGAATGGCTTCCATATCCAATAATGTGACCTGATATCCATATGATGTCAACATATCAGCGACTTCTGGTGCCGTGTATTGAAGAGTCCCTGGAACTGGACCAGGTCCGTAGTCCGGAGATGTTGTATTAGACTCGTCATAGACTGCAACACGGACAGTGTGTTCAATATATTCTGGCTGGTCCGATTGACTAAGCCACTTGACAGCATCTGGAATCATCGCATCAATCAATGGAATGTAACTATTGTAATCATGAGCAATTGTAACTATCCTTCCCTCTGTACCAGAAGGTTCGTATGCAAGCACTGATGCGGTATCAGGATCTGCATCAGAACTACCAATGCGAATCAGATTATCTGCGATGGATGTTTCCTGCAATGTTGACCAATTCCAGCATAGGTACCCCGAAGGAGTCAGAATGAGATTCCCTTCACTGAAATCTTGGCTGATTGGATGCTCCATTTCAATTCTGATGTCATTTGCTGTATAAGTCCAATAATCAGAAGATCCTGATGTACCACTTGCCTCAGGTGGCAATATACCAAAATAGCATAGATATCCTGACGAACCATCGATAGATAGTATACCACCTCCATCTAACCAGAAATTCCTGATTTTCATTGTTATGCTCTCCCTGGGAAAGTTATCAGGAAGAATAATGGCATCAAAATCAGCCACAGTCAGTGCGTCATTGTAGATATCGGTTACATCCAATAGAGTGGCTTGATATCCTGCCTCTTCTAAGATATCCCTTAGACCAGTTGCATTGTTATGCTCCGAACCAGGATGTGTGGCGTATACTGGAGCAGTCCCATTAGGTTCATCATAAACTGCGACCCGAATGGTTTGCTCTGCAACCTCGGATGGTATTGTTAAGGCATTGTCCATGCGTGCTACAAATTCATTCTCTCCAATGTCCTGCAATTGCGAAGAGTTTGAGGTGACTTCTGCAGGAATAATAAACATCGAAAAGAGAAACAGATTAACTAGAAGTAAACATACTACTCGCCTCACCTTGCGAACCTCCAGCCATTTGTAAAATAACCCAAAATAAGTGTTCTAGTTAATAAGACACTTATTTCGCGTACATCGTTAGTTTAAGATACACATTGACAAGTTTTTCTAGATATGATTCATCAAGGCGTGGGAATTCCTGAGGTTGAAGAAGTAGCACCAGGAGTCATAGTTGTCACAAGACTGGTCCATTTCTTTGCTGAGATAGGAGTCAATGCAGGAATCATCCACACTCCGGAGTCAGTGATTTTCATTGATTCAGGGATGTCAGCACACTCTGGAGCTTATCTTTGGAACCTCGCAAAAGAACGGATGAGTGGTTCAAAGGACCTGTATCTAATTCTCACCCACAAGGACACTGACCATACTTTTGGAATGAATGAAATTAAGAAACACAACGCCACTGTGATTTCCCACGAGTATACAGCAGATTACATCAGCGAAAACAGTGATCTCTCAGAAAACCCAATAGCAAAAAGAATCAGAAAAGAGTATCACCAACAAGATGTCTTGGGAGAGGCGATTCTGAGTAGGCCAGACCAGACAATCACACATGACACTACACTCAATCTGGGAGAAGAAATCCAAATTGTATCCATTCCTGGACACACTCCAAGTGACATCGCAGTCTATCATCCTAGATCTAAAGTTCTATTCACAGGAGATGCTATTCTAGAGGGGATGGACCCATACATACGTCAAGACTCAGTTAGCATTGACACTTGGATAGAGAACTTGGAACGACTGAAAGAACTAGACATCGAATGGATAGTTCCAGGTCATGGAGCACTGTCAAAGCCGGACATCATTGACTCCAATATTGAGTATCTCATGAAAAATCGTAGTTAATATTCTACGAGTTCAAAACCCGTTACCCATCACATTTGTGTGATACACACATTGTTCTTTGGATTAGGAAACTCGTAAACGGAGAATGTTCCCATGCTACCAGAAGTCGCACTCCTAGTTGGAATCTATGCCATCTGGTTACTCCTACTTGTGAATGCAATGGTGTCCAGTGAAGAGATATCTCTGACAGTGGCAACTCTACCATTCATTGTGACCTTTCCTATCGCCCTCATCCTTGCAGCATGGTTAGAGGTACAACTACCAGGAATATTCTTGGTTGATGTTGTAGTTACAATGATAATTGGTGTCCTCATCTTCGTGAGATGGGTCATGGCAATAGTTGGAGAATAACAACTACTTGTCCTTTCGTTTAAACTCAGTATATCCACATCGACCACAGGCAAAACGGTCGAAGTGTTCAGCCATGAAGGTGCCTTTCTCGCAACGTGGGCAGGACTTCTTGGCTCTAGTAATCTTTCCTGACTTGTCAACTTTGTACATTTCGTGTGCCTTTGGCATCTATGCCCCTCCTTCCTCAGTCTTTGATTCATGTCTCTTGACAATATGGTTAAGTTCGATTCGCTTCATCTGGCCAGAGTCTGAATAGATTCTGGCTGTACCCTCAGTAATTCCTGCACCAAATCTGGTTTCCAGCCTTTTGATGATGACTGCCTCCGAATCTGCGTCAAACTGTGCAACAATCTTTGCACGGATATCTGCCCTACTTGGAGTGCTTGCTCCACCATGATCGACCCTGAAGTCGACTTCCTTCCTTGCAAGAGGTTTGTTCTCGCGTTCACTTAGGATTTCGATTTTCATTGGCATCACTTACCGAAAGTCAGACCGCCTCATGGGTGGGTCAGGCATTCGACTTGGGGTTGTCTAATAAAGCTTTCACCACTGACAAGAATTCTATCGCACCTTCAATGCATACTTTCCTGGTTTGTCAATGTTGAGTCGAGAAGCAACATATGAACTCAGTCTGGGATCTTCACGTTTACTGCGACCTGGAAGAATGACCACTATCCCTGTATATGAGGTTGAAAAGTTGGTTCCTTTACAATTGGGGCACACGTTTTCAGCGCTGAGATAGTGACATGCTTTACATGCTTTCATTTTGGCCATTTCCAACTTCTCCCTGACTATTTCTTCTTCTCTTTCTTAGTTTCTCCACGAGCAGCCTTCACATCATCTTCTATCCAAGACCGGTCTGGACCAATCTTTCCGAGGAACGGCTGTCTCATTGTGAGACCAAGTTTTCCAGACTTGTTGCCAGATTCAAAGCTAATCGAAGTAACTCTAGCTCTCACCATATCGCCTTCTGCTAGAGTTCTTCCTGTTTCCTTACCAAGAAGGGCATTCCCTTTCGAGTCCTGTGTGATGAAGTCATCACAAATTTGACTCACATGACAGAGACCATCAAGTGGTCCCATTCTGATGAATGCACCAAAGTCCATGAGCTCCACTACGTTCCCCTCTACTAATTCATGTCGCAGAGGTTTGAACACAAGCACTCGATAAGTGACGGAATGATAGGTTGCACCGTCACCTGGCATGAGGCGCCCCTGACCGATTTCATCAATCCCGATGACTGCTATCATCAGACCAACGTCACGATCTAGAACGTTCTCGTGCTGCTTTCGCAGATGAAGCATGGCTGCGTCTTCCATTGGGGAACCAAACTGTGATGGTGGAATGCGAACCACATCTTTGACTGTCACTATGCTGTACAACTATTGACGCTCCTTGCCTAGCAGGACGATTCTTATCAGAACAATCAGTCTCGGAACTAGCCCGAGTCTGTACCCGACGGCTTAGCGGTGATTCGCTTTGTAAAACATAAAAACATTGTGAAAAGTCTCAAAAAATTGAACCTCTGAGTTCAAGATGTTTCTTTCCCCGCAACATAAGAACCGGTACACCTCGTTCAGTTGCTTTCTCTCTGAGTTCTTTGTCATTTGTAGCAAGCACACCATTTACTGATACTACATATTCGAGAATCTGGTCATCAACCACCATACCTTCTAGTGATTCATTAGCATCAACAATTGTGCATCTTTCACTCAAATCTAGAGCAATCGAGAACATTCGCTTCTCAGTCTTTCCTCCTTTCGCGAGCTTTGTTCTAATCTCCTCCAAAACCGAATCAAGGAGGATGAATTCGATACTGCGCTCTAATACCCTTTCAGCCTCAGAAAACACATCTACACTGAACTGTGCTGGCACGGTTAGAAAGTTCGTATCAAGTACTACAGGGAGTGGCACTGTTCTCACCACAATGGTATACTGATGCTAATGATTTCTTCTTTAAATCTCAGCATACCCAATTAATCGCCACTTGTTTTCAACTCTACGCCCAATCGCTATCCTTTGTCCTTTCTCAGCAACAACAGGACGTTTCAATGTGAGCTCTATTTCATCTCCATGCAGACGAGTGATTACGCCAACTGTCGGAGCTGTTCCAACCACCAGCATCATTGGTTCGTTCAGTCTCAGGTTCTCAACTTCTTTCTTCGATTCTGTCCCAACGACTCTTTGCATGAGGATAGGCTTCAACATGAGTTTATCAAAGATTTTTGGCATCTTTCCTACACGACCTACGACATTGCCCACTAGTCGATCAGCTCGAGTTGATGCCGGGTCCAACGCTGTTCCAACACCAATCAATCCTCCAGGATATGCTTCCTGAAGTTGGTTCCCACTTCCGGATAGAAGACTCACAACTTTAGCTTTGATTGGCTTGAATCCTTTCTCACTCTTCGCACCTGGAGCAATCTCAATCTCATCTCCAATGCTTAGTTTGCCTTGGACAATTGAGCCTCCAACAACACCGCCCTGCATCTCATCTGGCATTGTGCCTGGTCGGTTGATGTCAAAGGAACGAGCGACGAACATCTTGGGCAGAGCATCATCGTCACGCTCTGGAGTTGGAATGATCTCTCCAATAGTTTGAATGAGTAGGTCTACGTTAGCTCCGAAAATCGCTGAAACTGGAATGATAGGAGCATTCTCTGCAACAGTACCTTTCACAAATTCCTTGATCTGTTGATAATGTTCTGCAGCCTGTTCTTTTGATACGAGCTCTATCTTATTCTGAACAATGATGATATTCTTCACCCCAACAATCTCAAGTGCATGAAGATGCTCAGAAGTCTGTGGCATTGGACAGGGCTCATTAGCCGCAATCACTAGAATTGCTCCATCCATTAGGCTTGCGCCGCTAAGACAAGTAGCCATGAGTGATTCGTGACCGGGACTATCGACAAAGGAGATCTCACGAAGGACTTCTAGTTCTCCTCCACATTTACTACATTTTTCATCTTTAGCCAGATGTGATGTCGTGAATGCATCGGGCTCTGGACAATTCTTACACTTCATCAAAACGGTTGCTGCATAACCTAGCCGAATAGAAATGCCTCGCCTGATTTCATCCGAGTGACGATCTGTCCACTCACCTGTCAGGTATGAAACAAGCGTAGTCTTTCCATGGTCAACATGACCCAACGCACCAATGCTAATCTCTGATTGTCCTTCGTATTTCCTGGTCACCTAGTCTTCACTTCCGACTGTTCAATGCGGGCGTTAGTCTGTGTCTTCCTGTTGCCCATATGAAGTATATGGTTCGAACCAAAGACACAGTCAAGTATGAATGGAAAAGATCTCTATGCAGCCTTCATTACGAGTTCTTCGAGAGGTGTACTACCCTTCTCTTCAACTCTCATGTTCACTTGGGAGATGCCAGAACTAAGTTCTCTCCCACGGACTGTCTTTCTTTTTGCAATCCCCTTTCTCTTTGGTTTGAAACCAGGGGCACCATGTATCAGAACACGTTTCTTACCACTACCATGAACATCCGGTCGAATTGGGAATCCAGAAGTATCACTTCCACCTGTGATTTTCAGCTTGTAACCGGGTAGTCCTAGGACATCTCCTTCTACAATCTCGCCAACAGTCTTCCCAACAAGAGCATTTGTCCTGGCGTCATCTAATTCGTACTGGATGGCTTTTCCAGTTTCTGGGTCTGATATCACAAGTTTGAATGGCAATTATCGCTTCGCCTACCTGGATTAGTGGTAATGGGTCCTACGGACACCAGCGGTAGCCAAATTCTCTCACTTTATGAGGATTGTGGTCGGACCTCATATACAAAGACCACAAGGCAATCTGAGGTGATATACCGCGTACATAACGATTATAACACAAGTCCAACATTCTCCGCACTCACGCCGAGGACTGACTATTAATGGATCCACTGACAGTTTTTGGAATCATAGGTATAATCTGGCTTGTGATTTACTTTGCTGCCCAAGCGATTGGTGTTGAGAAGCTCAGTGAGCGAGGAATCGATGCTGGTTTCCCCTTCTTCATCATGTATCGTACAGAACGACTGAATGCATTTCTTACGAGGATGGGTAAGAAGTTTCCACGTGCTTTCTTCAATGTTGGTATAGTCGTGGGTTTCTTTGGGATGTTCTTCAGTTTCTGGGTTTTTGGTGACAACCTGATCAAGTTCTTTGTTCAACCTGAAGCGGCAGGTGGTGTTGTACCAATAATCCCCGGCGTTACAATCCAAGGTCTTCCATTGGTATACATGTTGATTGGCCTTGCAGTAACACTCCTTACACATGAGTTTGCGCACGGTCTTGCTGCGTCAAAGGATGATATTACCATCAAGAGTTCCGGATTACTAGCCTTCCTTGTGTTGTTTGGTGGTTTTGTGGAACCTGATGAGGAAGAGTTTGAGAATAAGGCAACCCCACAGGCCAGAATGAGAATGCTTGCTGCGGGTTCATATGCCAATTTTGCTTGGGGTTTTGTATTTCTCATAATCTTTGCTAACTTCTATCCGTTGATGTCAATCGCATACCACCCTCCGAGTGGAGCATACATATACGATGTACAACCTGGAAGTCCAGGTGCAGCAGCGCTTGATATCGGTGATGTCATAGTAGGACTAAATGAAACAGAGATTGCCAATTGGAGTGCAGTCAGTGTCTTCATGAACGGCGCACTGGCTGGTGATCAAGTCACTATACATACGCTTGATGGCGGCAGTGTTACAATATTACTTGCGGCGCATGAACAAAACGAAACTAGAGGATACATAGGAATATACGGGTCTGACTATTGGGAGCCCAAACCAGGTTGGGACCTATTTCTGACACCTATGTTTGTGTTTCATCTCCAACAGATAATCTTCTGGTGTTACTTGATTCTGATGTCAATTGCACTATTCAACCTCCTACCGATTCCTGTATTTGATGGTGACAAACTTCTCTCTAATGGTCTCAGTCTGGTCATAAAGGATGAGAAGAAGATCAAATACATCATGTGGCCTGTTAGGATTGCAGCACTTACAATAGTCCTGTTAAGCATCATTCTAAGCTTCATCATGGGCAAAGGTCTGTTCTGAGGGGTTTTTCTTGGTTCTGTGGGACCTAAAAAGGCACGAAATTACATGATATTCCGATGAAAGATGATGACCCATCAGATTGGTACAAAGCAAGAAGTGCGAGAAAAAGCTAGGAAAGCACTTACAGACTATCTAACAATGTTCATACCCGGTTCTTGGAAAGAACCTCTTGACAAGTTCAAGTTACTACTTCAGGCGAACGGAGATGTTGACTGGGAAGCCCTCAAAGGCCATGCCCTTCTATTTTTTGATGAAAAACGTCTCTCCGAAGATCGTGTAGAATGCCTGGCTCGAGTAGAGCGATTGAGTGATACCTTCAAGGAGATACACAGTGTTCTTTCTCCTGCTGAATGGTACAAGACTGTTGACGATATCATTCATGCAGCCAATTTTCGAGCTAGCAAGGCTGCACTTCAGGTCAGACGTGTGCAGATAGTAGATGACCTCAAAGAGAAGGAAAAGGCCGAAGTCAAGAAGACAAAATAGGCTGAAATGTCCGTGACCTAAGCTTTAACTTGAAGTCCGAAACATTGACGACTTGGAGTCGTCAGAATGCAATCCGGATGTTCAAAATGTGGAAAGCCCGCGGTATATCTACGTAGGTACACATCCGAACGTCTGTGTGGACCCTGTTTGACCCAGACGACCCTCGATAGAGTGCGTAGAACAATCAATCGTCAGAAGATGTTCGAAGAGGATGACAGGATAGTTGTAGCTATCTCAGGTGGAAAGGACAGTGCAGTACTTCTTCACGTTCTTCACCAGATAGAAGCCAATTTTCCCAAATCTGAGTTAATTCCGGTCACAGTTGATGAAGGAATCAAAGGATACAGGGACAAAGCACTCGAAGCAGCAAGAGAATTGACAAAATCTCTCAATCTAGACCTTGAGATAGTTTCATTCAAGAATCTCTTCGATTATTCACTGGATGACCTGGTGAAAAAGCGGACCGACAAGTCTCTGGGTGCTTGTTCATATTGTGGAGTTTTTCGTAGACGAGCCTTGAATGAGGCTGCAGAGAAACTGGAGGCAGATGTCATCGCTGTTGGTCATAACCTCGATGATGAAGCTCAGACAATAATGATGAATATCATGCGCGGAGATAGTCGTAGAATAGCTCGGACTAATGTACCCCGAAGTAGGTCCATTGATGGGCTCGTACCACGTGTCAAACCACTCACAGAACTCTCTGAACGGGATATTGTCGCCTATTCACATCATCTGAAGCTCGTCTATCATGATGTGCCGTGTCCATATTCAGGAGAAGCATATCGCAATGATCTGAAATCATTTCTTAATGAGATGGAACACAAGCGCCCTGGGACATTATTAGCAATCCTGCGGTCAGCAGAGTCTATGACTGAAGCCTTCCTCTCAATTGTCTCAGATTGGTCTCCTAAGACATGTGAGAGGTGCGGCTCACCATCTCCCTCAGACATCTGTAAGGCATGTGCATTGCTTGATGAGATAAGGGGATGATTCTGGATTGGCAAAGAAACCAGAGATGCTACATGAGCCTCGTGAGATTCACTACGATGAAGCCCATTGGGACCATCTGCATCATCTCAGGTCTAAAGCACTTGGAATCATGCACAAATTAGAGTCTGGAGGTTTCAAACCATTGGTATATGGTTCAGTGGCACGCGGAGATATCACAAAAACCTCAGATATTGACATCATCATTCTTCGACCAGTGTCCAGTTATCGAATTGAGCTAGTCCTTGACAAACCGCTCAAGAGAGAGCTAGTGCAAGCCACACCATCAATGGTCCTCAAGGGCCACATACATCTACCCGAGGACATTGTAGTTTCTTTTCCACTGTTTAAACTGATGTCTAGAGAGGAAGAGTTCTATCGATGGGGTGGGTTATTAGACAGTAGAGGACTGAAAGAGAATACAAGGGTTGCAGGAGTTGACAAACGACTAGTTCTCATCGAACCAACTGATACAGGTCATATTGAACACGGTGTTATAGATCGTGAGCAAGAGGTTTCCAAGAAACTGAATGTGAGCCTTGCTATTGCCCAGGAAAGAGTCCGAGTCCTTACACGTCGCGACAGCGTTGGAAGAACGGGCGTTTATCTGACTAGAACTCTTGACTCAGATGAGAACTTTGAGGCTGTTGCTAAGAGCCTACAAGATAGTGATCCTGCACTACGCAGGACAATTCAACGAAGAGGTGGATAGAGGATGAAATCGCCAAGAAGGACAATGAAGGTTATCGAAGGTGACTCTCTCCTTGTCGGTCAACTTCCTCGAGGATGCGAGTTATGTACTATAGGGTCAAAGATGGTTCTTTTTGTGACCGGTCTGTGTGATAGTTCGTGTTACTATTGTCCTCTCTCTGGAGATAAATCCGGTAAAGATGTTGTATTCGCAGACGAGATGCCTGTTACCGATGATTCTGACATCCTGTTTGAAACTCAGGCCATTCGGGGAGAAGGTGCAGGGGTCAGTGGTGGAGATCCTTTATGCAATATTGAACGTACCCTGAAGTATCTCCGCCTTCTAAAGGAAGAATTTGGCTCTGGTTTTCATCTTCATCTCTATACTAGTCAAACAGATGTTAGTCAAGACGTATTGAATAGATTGAGTGAGGCTGGCCTTGATGAGATTCGATTCCACCCTCAGACCAATGATTGGTCAGGAATTCAGCGGGCTGTGGATATGGGGATGCTTGTCGGTCTAGAAGTCCCTGCAATCCCTGGAAAGGAGGAAGAACTGAAGAAGGTCGCAATGAGGGCTGAAAAGATGGGGGTTTCTTTTCTCAACATCAATGAGTTGGAAGCCAGCGAAACCAACTTTGATCAGTTCGTTTCTATGGGATTTCGTCTGACAAACTTAGAAAGTGCTAGTATCGAGGGTAGTGCCTCTACGGCAAGAGAAGTTCTAGAATGGTCTCAAGAGGGGCTGCAGAACTTGTCTGTCCATTTCTGTTCTGCCCGGTTTAAGGATGCTGTACAGATGAGACGGAGACTAGAGCGAAGACTGAAGCACACCGCCAGGAGTTTTGAGGAACGTGATGAAGATGACCCTCTGCTTATTCTAGGCATCATTAGAGCAGTTCATGGCAAACGACTTGAGACTGAACACCTCACAGCAATTCACACTATCCTCCAAAACCAGTTTGATGTCCCCACAGACCTCATGAATATTGACGAACAACGAATGAGGATTGAGATTGCACCCTGGGTCCTAGAGGAGATATCAGACCAACTCAAAGATATGTTAGAAGACATTCAGGACATAGAACTTGGCATTGCTTTTGAGTACCCTACCTGGGACCGTCTTCAAACACTGTTTAATCCACTATAATCATTGAGTGATTTTGAAACGTAGGATAGCACCAATTCCACCCAAGCGCTGAAGTTGGTCGCCAGCGGGGTGTTCCGTTGAAACTATATGAAAAGCACCTCTGGTCTTCTCGGTATTTCGTATCAAGGAGTCCATCCATTTTCTCTCTCTCTCAGCACCTTCTCTGAGTTTCTTGTCTGTGATTAGCAAATCTTCAACTGCACCAAACTGCACAGCACTAGCAACCTCATCATTGCCATATGCTCCAAGCCCGTTATCCTTTGAGATATTTTCAATCAATAATTCAACAAGACGTGTTTCAGTTTCTACTTTGAGTTCAGTCACAGCGGTCGAGATGACACCGCGAAAGAGTATCTCCTTTGCTCCGGGCACTCCAATTGAGTTTGTACTCTCGACGACAACTGGAGGTAGATCTTTGATCTTTGCAGTAACCAGATAGTCTCTGAAGTGGTCTTTGACAAATCCTGGACCTGCAATCACAATCAGTCCAAACTCATGTTGCTCCAGTTGAGACCTTAAGGCTAGAAGAGTGTCCGCAAAAAAGTCCTTCATAGTAGCATCATACGATTTCTGATCACCTCTCTTTCTCGAGATGCTCATCCGAACACGAACTGCCTCTTGTATCCCTGAATCTGCGGCTAGGAATAACTCTGCAGTACCATCTTCTATTGTCACTATCAGGCACCGTGGACGAAGCTGTGACTTCTCGGCTTCTTTGAGCCTATCAAGTACAAATTTTGGCCAGTGCTCTTTGATAATCGTCAGAGTATCTCCTGTTTCTACATTGATTGTGTGATAGGAACCGATGTTAACGAGGTCTCTTGGACCTTCCAAGATTATTCCCTTAATCCGCACCCTGTTAGAGAAGTTATGGAATGCTACATCTTCTACCTTCAATTGCAAAATCATAGTCTTTCTGACACTCTCTGACTTACGACTGTCTTCGTCTCCTACTCTGACACGCCTAGAGGTCTTAGAAATGATGACATCGCTGGGCCCGACTGTATTGTACAAGTGCCAAAGATCATCCAAAGTTTCAATCTTGAGCACTATTTTGCCTTCCTTCAGGACCCGTTTCACGACTTTCAAATGGTCACCTCTGGACTGCTCTTCCTGTTAGAAGAAATAGTCTCTGCTAATCGAAGTTTCTTGAGTTTGATGTCCAATGAACTGCGGATTGCTCTCGTCAATTCCTCTACTCAATACTTCTGCTTGCTGTACATGTCCCTGAAGAACGTATTCACTTGCATCTCTTACTGCAAGGTCTCCTGCAATCCTGATTATTCCTCCCAGCTCACGTAAGCGAAGTGATAATGCTTCTTTCTGACCATCAAGTCGAAGAGCCATCGCTTCTGCGGCTTCGAGGACTCGTTCTACTGCTTTTACAGTGAGGTGGGGAATCCTCCCATCTTCTTCCACAGTCTGTGATATGAATCGTACATAATCATTGATGATGTCCTGACTCTTGTTGACCCAAGAATCAAGCATTATCTCATATCCATAACCACGAATCCGTGACCGCAAAGGTGGTAGTATATTTTTGAGATTCTCAACATTACATGATGCAAAAAGGATGAAGTCACAGGGTACATCATTTACACGTACCGCAGCTCCAGAGCTGAGCGGATTGTGTCCTGAGATTGGGTACATTCTATCTTGCATCGCTGTCAATAGATGACTCTGATAGCTTCCAAGTGCAGCAATCTCATCTATGTAGAGAATTCCCTCATGTGCCTCATGCATTGCTCCTGGAACTACTCGTTGATGTGCTGCTAACCCAAGTGATTCTGCACTTCCATAAGGGTCGTGCTTGACATCTCCCAGAAGCTCCACTGGACTTGCACCACTCACCCTGATGTAACGACTCGCCCTTAAAGGAACAAGGACTCTTTCAGGATGATTTTGATTCTCTACACGTTCTTTCTCTTCTGCAGTCACACGACGTTGAGAAACCCTGATATCCCCGGATGCTGCTCTCTCGTACATCACATGATACGACTCGTCATTGATATCCTCTAGAGCCGTTAGAGTTTCCAACGCAGGTTCTCTGACAACATCAAGCATCCTAAAGAGACCATGATATGACTCACCTGGAGCCCAATCAAACCGCTTCTCTGCCTCACAATTCACACACACACTCGCTTCAGGAGTTGATATGTGCCCACACGAAGGACATCTGTAACCCATTTTGATCGATATGTCAAAAGGAAGTCTATCCGGAGTGACGTAGAATGTGTCTTGAACACGATTCTCAGGTGCAGTAAATCCAGTTTCAAGACTATTTGGCCTTACTACACTCACTTCTGGGCGATCCGGATGATTTGGATTGTAACGCAACCGAATTTCCTCTGTAGGAGGGTCAAGGAGTGAGTATGCCGCCTTTGCCAACATTGACTTGCCTATTCCTGGCACTCCACAAAGAAGGACATGTCTCCTCTGCTTCACTGCAGAACGGACTAGGGACACAGCATGTTCTTGTCCTACAATCCGGAGGAATGGATCTGTGGGTGTTTCCACCTGTTTGGTCGTTTCCAATCCATCCAAGATTGATATCACGATTAAGAACCTCACTTCTACTGTATATGCAGAATTTCATCTGTCGTGAGATAATTGTGAGTATTACTCAACAATGAAGTTATGGGAAAAAAGGAGTCGCCCCAGCCAATTCTGGGGCCTTTGAAGTTGTACTAATATCCTAGATCGTCAAATGTCACAATCTTCAAGCTGCTAGGTTTTGATTCGATGTCAGCAACAGCAGCACCTATCATGAGCTGAGTCTTTTTCTTACTAGCTATATCCACCAGACGTTGTGTAATTACACCATCAAACACTATCGTTAGCACCTCTTCTTGATCCTCTAGTGTCTTTGCTAGCTCTGCAACTCCACACTCAACAATTACCCTCTTGTCACTTCCATACAAGATTGCTTTGAATGACTCCTTAATCTCGCCAATCTTGGAAGCAAAGACCTCGTCCACAGTCACAGGTTCCCTTCTTGTCACCGGTCTCCGACGACTAGGTGCACGACGTTTCTCTTCCATTTCCTCATCTGCGAAGTCATCATCTCGTCTAGATTCCCTTCGAGTCCTAGCGGGTTTCTTCATCGGTCGTTTCTTTTTGGCAGAAGCTTTTCTGTCCTGAACCAAAGCAAGTGCTTGTTCAGCTGGAATCTGAGCTTGAAGTGCCTTGGTGACCTCTCTCCTGGTGAGATCTTCGACTTCTTTTCCTTCTGGAGCTCGAGCGATGTAGTGAACCTTAGCAACTTGCATTAATTCTCTCAGAATCAAGTCGCCGCCTCTATCTCCATCAAGAAAAGCGATGATTTTCTTACCTCTCTTCTTTGTGAGGTCGACGATGCTCTTGGGAATGTGCGTTCCTTCTACTGCAACAGTATTCGAAATACCACATTTCATGAGATTAATGACATCAGCTCTTCCTTCAACTATGATGATATCCTTACTTTCGTTTAATCCCGGTCCAGCAGGGAGACCATCTGGTCCGAATTTCGATACCGAAACCTTACTTCCCTTTGTCACTGCAGTCTTTATCTCATCTGTACCGGGTGAGATATCTTCTTCCCAACCTTTCAAGATGCTAATGGCTCTGCTGACAACTTTCCTTCTCTTTGCACCTCTGATGTCTTCAAGTTTCTCAAGAATCACCTTTGCAGTGCATGGACCTACTCGATCGACAGTTTCTAGTGATGCTGCAAGTATAGCAGTGGCGGTTTTGTTCAACGAAACTGGAATTACTATCTCTCCAGTGCTGTTTCCACCCTCTGACCTAATTGCGATCTGGATTCTTCCAATACGACCAGTCCTCTGAAGCTCTCGTAGATCAAGATCTTCACCGAGTAGACCTTCAGTCTGACCAAATACTGCTCCCACAACATCGGGTTTGTCAACAACGCCGTCAATCTCTATACGGGCGCGGATGACGTATTTGGCCGCGCTCTGGTCGAAGTCTGTTCCTATTTCTATACACGTCTCCTATATAATGCTACCACGTGCCCTCGCTTTCTAGACCGAGGTGTTACTACCTGCGTCTTGTCACGGACTTTCCTATGCATCTAGACTGTGATTGGAATTATACCTGTGTGATAATACTCTAACCCATGCCCGAACATATACTATGATAATCGTGATGATGATCCTGTGAATGATAATCGTCCTAAGACTTTGCGCAGTGCTCGCACCGACTCACATTATGGTCCAGAGCCGGGGTCGCGTGGCGCTGTGATATGATGATATGATGATTTGCAAAGCACAAGTGAGCTTTAATCGCCTGTGCTGTACGTGGGGGCTGTTTCCCCAGTGTATTTGAAGATGTCGTTACTGCCATATAGTATATGCTCAGATAGACTCCTCTTATGGAAGGAAATTCTCAATTCGCGCCATGTGACAATCCTAATAACACAAGAAATACAGATTATCATGTTCAGGAGTATTAAGTCCCGTTCTCGAGGGCGCACTGAGGTTATGCCCATGAGGTGTTGCGCATAGGGCGGGTCACATCCTGAATCAATGCCTGCCAAACACCAATAGGACGAGCCCTAACGGACTCGCTTGATAGGGATGATTGTCCTTTAGATGAAGAGCGGGTCACCCCGGTTTCGTACATTGGCGGGCCGGTCGATGTCGGACTACCCGACACGAGACAGCTCAGTGGAGCCAGATGCAACATCTGATGCTATGATCCTGGGAGTTAGTGTGAAGGGTGACAGGCATCGACCACCATCTAGATTTCGCTTTCTAAAGCCAATTAATCTGAACTAATTTCCTTTAATAATATCAGGTCCTCTCATAAACGAAATCCAGGGACCAATCACGAATGAATTCTCATCACTCCGCATTTTATAGAATATACATCATTCTAGTTGGACCTAACCCGAAAATCACAGGAACTAGAGAACGTCAATCGGCTTCTCTTCTCTCAGCTTTTCTTCTAGCAGCAAGTCCTTTTGCTTCTCTAACAGTTCTTCTTGGTGATTTAGTGAGTAATAGTGGGATACTCTTGCTCGTTGTTAATACAGCAATTTTCCTGATTTATCTACTCTCTAGAACCCACTATTATCAGGTCACTGCAGCAATAACAATCTCATTGATAACACTCGTTCCATTGTTGGTTTGGTTCTCTGTGACAGATTGGCTGCCCCAAGATATTTCAAGACCAATGTCTTGGATTATCGTTGCTCTTGGTGCGGGAGCATTTTTTGCTGATGAAAGAGTAGTCCTGCTTCAAGCTATAATAATGTCATCAATCATTGTATTAGTTGTTGGGTTTATTCGAAGTATCCCTTTCAACGAATATGATAGCCATCTACTGTCAATTGCAATTCTTGCTGCTCTCATCATAATAACCGCACGAATGATTGACTCGTATATAATTGAGATAGAAAACCAATCGATTGAGCTAAGAAATCAAAAGAGGGAACTTGAGATTTACACCAGACTTCTCAGACATGACCTATCAAATGATCTCCAAGCTGTAATTAATTCTGTAGAGTTGTCTAAATTACTCATCTCGGTGAATTTAGAGAGTGCTGACGCAAGCCTTGATCTATCTCTGAATCTTGGGACAAGAATGCAGAAACTGCTTCACGTCTTCAGACTACCCCTTGACCAACCATGTCGAAACCTGATTGAGGATATCCAAAAGATTGCCTTAGAAAGTGAAAGAGCGCATGGTAATCTTAGTATTGAGGTCTTTTGGACAGATAAGGCTGAAAAAGAGAGAATCATACCGAGCAGACTATTACCGTTGGTATGGACAAATATTTTCCGTAATGCATCTCAACATGCTGGAGACTATCCTATTGTGACTGTCAATATCTCAATTGATGACCATTATTATCATATTGTAATCTCAGATAACGGTCCAGGAATACCACCTGGGAAAAGAGAGAATCTATTCATGAAGGAGCTAGATTCAGAAAATCAAGACAAAGGGGTTGGTCTCTATCTCTCAAGAATGATCATCGAATCACATGGGGGCACAATAGAGCTTTCCAACACTCCCGACACTCAATTCATTATTAGAATTCCAACTAATTCAAACGACGAAGACCCCGACTCCATTTAGACAATTTACACTTTCAAATTTCTGTTTTTTCTCCAGGTTTTAGGATAATCACTTTTGTACTAGGACTTGTTTCAGACACAAGTGCTTTGAACTTCTCAGGATTTGCTTCTATGACTGGAAATGTGTTATAGTGCATAGGAATGACATTTTTCGGTTTCAGTAGTTTGGTTGCTAGAGCAGCCTGATGGACATCCATAACGAAGTATGATCCGATAGGAGCTAGAAACAAGTCAATTGGTGAGTATAGCTCCACAAACAAACTCATGGATGAAAATATACCAGTATCTCCTGGGTGGTAGAACGAGCTACTTGGGAATCTCACAATAAATCCAGTAGGGGCTCCAACACCCGAAGAGTGGAATGCTTGGACTAGAGTCACGACCACACCGCCAATGTTCACACTTCCACCAATGTTGAGTGTGTGGATCTCTTTTACCCCTTGAGACCCCGCCTTATGGGCAAGTTCGTTGATAGCAACAAAGGTGGCTCCCGTGTTCTTACAGATGCCAAGTGCTTCTGCATAGCCATGGTCCCCATGATCGTGAGTAACGAGCACGATATCCGCCTTATCTACATCATCCACAGTTATCGGTGATGTAGGACCTGTAAGCCATGGGTCAACATAAACAATCTTTCCATCTTCTTCTATCTTGAATGATGCATGACCTAGATATGTGACTTTCATGATTGATTCTCTCCAGACTTAGAGTCACTATTCCTGACTTCTATGTTTTGTCATTAACTGCATTAATCCTGCTCAATCTGAAAATTAATACATAGCAACGCAAACACAAACACAGTGAAAATTCATGGAACCAAAGCCCCATCCTGACTTCATGAAGGCTGGCACGATCGCGGCACGAGCATTGAGTTTTGTAGCATCTCAAGTGAAACCTGGTGTGAAAGTACTCAAAATATGTCAGTTGGCTGAGAAGAAGATACTCGAACTAGGTGCTACTGGAATTGCATTTCCTTGCAACATTTCAATCAATGACGAAGCTGCTCATTACACAAGCCCTCACGGTGACACGAAGACCTTTCCAGACAAAGGTCTCGTGAAAATTGACCTTGGTGCTCATGTAAATGGATACATCTCTGACACCGCACTTACCGTGGATTTAGATGGGTCCTATGAGAAGTTTGTTGAAGCCGCCCGTGCTGCGCTAGAGGCTGCAATTGAAACTGTGACCTCTGATGTTTCATTGGGTGATGTTGGAAAATCGATTGAGAGAACGATAAAGCAGCATGGTCTGAAACCAATCCATCAGCTCTCTGGACACCAACTGAAACAATGGAATCTGCATGCTGGAAAGAACGTGCCCAATGTTGGTATGCGACTATCTGCAAAGATGCATCTTGGAGAAACCTATGCAATAGAACCCTTTGCCACAGATGGTAATGGGTCTATCAAAAGTGGACCAAACGCATACATCTTCTCGAATAATATGCGAAGCAACAAGAAACTGGATAAGACGACTCAACGCGTACGAAACATAGCACGTCAGAGATTCGGAACATTGCCTTGGGCTGGCAGGTGGCTTCACTCCAAGAGTGGAAACATCGATATTCCAACAGCTCTCAAGATTCTTCAACGCGCTGGAGTTATCCATGGCTATGCAGTGCTATACGAGGGAAAGAACGGAATGGTTTCTCAATTCGAACACAGTATTTTTGTTGGACCTGAGGGTGCCATTGTGTCCACCCGTCGTGATGACGAACAGGTTTAGCGCGCATGGAACCGCTTAAGAGTGCTAAACAATCACAACTGCGTCAAGGTGATTACATGGCCGCCAGTCCTCATCCATCAGCTATAGCATCGGGTAAGATTGCTGCACGTGTTTTGAGCGAGATCAGTACTGAGATTGAACCTGGAAAGAGGATAATCAAGATTTGTGCACTTGCTGAGAGCAAGATTAAGGAGTATGGCGGTGTTCCTGCGTTTCCGCTGAATATTTCAATCAATCACATCGCCGCACATAGCACATCCCCAAAGGGTGACCGAAGTGAGATTCCTGAATTCGGACTGGTGAAGTTGGATGTGGGAGTTCATGTTGATGGATATATCGCAGATACCGCACGTACAATAGACATCGATGGAACACTGGAGGGGTTTGTTGCAGCCACAGATGATGCATTGTCTGAAGCTATTGACCTGATGCTGCCAGGTACCCAACTTGGAGACGTGGGACAGACAATTGAGAATGTAATCAATGAATACGGTCTCAAATCTGTCAAGAACCTGTCAGGTCACAATCTCAAAAAATATCGACTTCATGCAGGAAAAATAGTTCCAAACGTGAAGAAACGTGGAATAGGCAGTGTTGAGGTAGGAGAATACTATGCCATTGAACCTTTTGCAACCAGTGGTACAGGAACCGTGATAGATAGTGAGTATGTCTATATCTTTGCGAACACAGGAATTGATGAGCCTTTAGATGGTACAACTGAGAAGCTGAGGAAATACCTCCGCGATATGTATGGTCCCCTTCCTTTCGCATCCCGTTGGATTGGCACTGCGAGCAAGGATATCGATGTAGTTGAAGAAATCAAGGCGCTATTAAAAGCAAAAGCTCTGCGTGGTTTTCCAATGCAGATAGAGAAGAAGGGGCGTCCTGTGAGTCAGACTGAACATACAGTCTTCATCTCAGAGGATGGCCCAATAGTATTGACCCAGATGAATTAGATCTTGTCCTTGTCATCTGGTTCTTCTCTTACAATGTATACTCCTTCGATGGTCATTGAGGCTTGACACTTGGGACAGCTGGCCTCAACAGTCTTCAAGACATAGTCCCCTTTCTGGAAGTCCCGAATCTCCTTGAAGTCGCAACTGTTGCATCTGATCTCAGTGACTGTTGGCGGTGGAGGTTTCACCTCTTTTTGCTGTCGTCCGGATGTCAACAGTGCGAACCCTGATGCCATCACGAACATCCCAAGAAATGTCCACACATATGTGAGTGGACCAGATGTTCCCATTCCCCACCATAGTACAATGAATCCTATAGCTGCAAATACAAGTCCTAGAACCTTACTAGCAATCCCCATATCATCCACCTCATAGACCAATTCCTATTGTGTTTCCAATCCCCGCCAGAATTACACTATCTCCTGGTTTTGTGCGCTTGAGGATTGATGTCTTTATCCGTTCAATGACTTCTGGAACTGCATCAAGTATGCGTTTGTCCATCACGCCAACAGCTGCAGCCTCATCCTCTTTGATGACAATGGCTTCTATCCCAATTCCACGTTCGGTTGCAGTCTGTTCCATAGCATGCTTTTCAGGACCGAGGTCTCCAATGGCTGCACCAGTTCCCTCAGAAACCCTACCAAGCTCCTCGCCTTCAAGCTTCAATGCAGCATCAATTGTGATAATGCGAGTGACCTTGTCTCCAAATTCGTCTACCAGCTTTTTCACTGCAAACCCTGGTTTTCCTACTGTACCCCCAGGACCAGTTGCTCTGAGAGCATAGACTGTTCTTCCCTCAGCTTCAACCTTGTAGTAACCCACCTCTCGGGAGATTTCATGGTTGTAATTCTCAGGAGTACCACCATATTCTCGAGCGAACTTCGTGACAACTAACGGTCCAATTCCGTCTCCGATTGGTTTGCCCTGAGAGAATGCGCTAAGAGCATCAAAGTATGCTTTAGCTAGTCTTAGCAAATCAGGCATCTGCATCTGGATTTGCATAATCATGATTTGGCTACCAGTCTTCTTACCAAGTAGATAGAAGTGTCTGACTACTCTGAAAATGAGTCCAAGCACCTGAGTGACCTCAAGTGTATTCTCCAGATTCTGATTCATGCTCTCTGCTGACTCTGGAGCAATCTCTGCAACAAACTCTTGGAACCGGTCTCTTCGTTCGTCCAGAAGATGATCAAGACGCTTCAAGATACCTGCAGGATCTAAATCAACCGGCATGATGGTAAAGTAATCCATCCATCGGTCTAAGTCCTTAGCAACCTCTTCTTCGGACCTGCCGAATTCCTTGAAAGTGTCAATGGCTGTCTGGCGCGACTCAATGAACATTCGTTTTAATTCATGCAGACCTGCCTCAATCTGTTTCAACCACTGCCACATCTGAAACTTTGCCCCGTAAAGACTGAATATTATAATGAACGCAAAGAATCCGATGTTGACTAGTACACCTAATTCGCTTGTTTCTCCGAGCTGCATCTATATCAACCTCGACCTCGTCTGATATTCTTTTAATGTCATCTATCTCTACATTTTCGTATTATTGGATAATCAAGAAGAAGGAAGAATGTGGCAGCTTCAAGGCTTGTCACGCGCTCGCGCAGCGCACATTTCCTTGAACGAGAGTCGGCTTGACTTCTGAGTTCGGCCGAGTTCAGGTATAACACGACCCTCTATGGCCGCCATCAAGAGGTTCGTCTTTCACATTTGGTTTTAAGCATTACTCTCTGACAGCTCTCTACGCTTTGAACGAGCCTGTGAGAGGAACGCACTCACATCGTCATCCCAGGTGCCATCCTCTTGAAGGAGTCTTTGATAGAGATTCGATGTATATCCTCGAAAGGCAGTAGGACGCATACAACGAATATTCACATCATAATCTATTCCCTGAGAAGTCAATTGAGGAGCAATGATATGAACTGATTCTTCAGGAAGCCTAGACAGTACTACGCCACTCCGTCCAGTTTTGTCAATCCTCGCAAATGAGGTTGGAGTACTTGACAATAATTCAGAAACGATGGAAGTGACAGTTTCACTTCTACCTTGTAGAACTGTTGCTAATGTAATCAGGGTAGGGTCAGATATCTCGTACTTCAGATTGATTACTTTTCGTTGAATGAGATTCTTCAACAGTTTGCGAATCTGTTTCTTTTCTAGTCGTATATTCTTGAGAAATTCTGGAGTTTCGAAATCTGACAAAAAAAGACCTTCGGAAAAACGATCCGCAACAACAGCATCGTCCTTAGACATTACATAAACATCACGTGGCTTCTTTCCACCAAACTGATTCGTCAATTTCCTGACAGTACTCCTTCTCTCTAATGAATCAACTATTTTCTGGTGTGGTATCGCCCAAGTACTACTACTACTATCAAACAGGTCTAGATTTAGAGTTCTCGCCGACCATTCAACACTAAGCACACTAGGAAGAGCTCTTCGAAGTCGCTCAGCAGCACTGTGAGGTACAATCATTACTTGTAGATGTGGTGAATTTTCGCCTCCAGCTCCTAATCGAGTGATGAACTTCATATGTCTATGAGGCCATCTGTAAGCCGCCCCCAGATATACAAACTCTACTAGACCCAACGAAGATGCATCAACATATCCTCTAGCCAATGACCAATAAGATAGTTCAGCAAAACGTTTCTTCCAAGAAGCCTTGGATCTCTTTGCTGCACTGCTTGTAGTTGGTAACCCAAGAATCACGCGATTTGATTCATTCAATTTTCTTACAGAATCAACTGCTATAGCCAACCAGTTGGGGAGAATCTCTGCACATTTTTGAATGAAGATGAACCACGGATAACTCAACGTTGCATCTGTTACAGCTCTTTTTGGAGCATCAATCTGGCCTCTGGCAGCTTGAATCATTAGTTTGACATAAGGGGGCCAATTCGTGTGATCAATAAGGTGCATTAAATGTCCACTAACAAGTAGCCTCAATATAGGTGTTGAAGAAAATCTTGATAGATATGATACTGGCTCCTCATCGGGAATCTTGTTTTGGACAACAAAGGCCAGGAATGCCATCAATTCTTCCCGTACTGCTTCCGGAAAAGAAGTTGGAACAACTTGAGTAAGAGTATCTCTCATTGTACTTCCTATGTCAAGTTTGGGAATTGATACATCTTCAACAAGCTCAGACAATTCTTCCCATGAAGGTGGAGGGCCATCTAATATGCTTAGAGCACTATTCCTTATGTCTTCTCTCTCATCTCTCGATTCTTTCGGTGGTTTTTGTTTGATTCTATAATCATCCACCAAAGCCAATGCTTCTGCTTCATATGCTTGGACAAGATGAGTTTCGAAGACCTTTGTTCCGGTCGTATCGGTGATCACCAACCAAAACTGAGGACGGTTCATCACTTTCTGAATGTAATAAACAGCTTCTTCTTCTCCATTTAACAATCTTCCATAAAACCCAGAGGTTGATGGAGGAAATATGTCTTCTATAAACTGACCACCAAATCTGGTATATGGATGACGGATGACAAGTATTGGTTTCAACAAAATCTCAGTATTTGATTCAATAGGTTCAACAACAGTCCGACCTTCCATACTAAGTGAAACGCGTTCTCTAACCTCAAAAATGAAATCGCCTGAACTATCGCTCGAAATAGTTTTTCCAGACTCTAACTCAATAACGACACGGTCTTCACCATATTGAATGACACCCAGTTCATAATCATTTGCAGGTGTCCGAGCCCGTATTGAGAGTGTTGCAGAAATAGTCATCCAGAGATTCCCCTGATGAACATCAGTTATATTTCTTGAACCACACTTAATGATTTTCCCTCACAAACAAAAATCCGATTGTCTAAATCACACAACATCGAGTGTTGTCAAAAATAATAGATAATTGTCCCATTGAAGGGACAATTTGTTTTCTAGGTATTCATCATGACTAGACCTTGGGTTAACATTACCAAGGTTCGTAGCCACCTACTTGAGGTCCTAATGGGTCGCCATTCATTGTCTTATCACTGTTGTAGAGTACGGAAGAAAACTAAAGGAGGAAGAAAGAAAATATGTGCCAACTTGAATTCTCAAAACTGAGGATTTTTGGTAAATCCGACCTATGTTTCAAACTAATTGTTGGGTCCTTTATTTAGGATACAACTAACAGTGTATGAAATAAACTAATCCAGTTTCACTACTACTTCCTAGAGATTGAAGTGAATTCACTGACATCTTGGCTCTTGGAATCGACTGACTCATTATCTGATAAAATACCCTCAAGACAGATTTCGACCCCAAATCGCTTACAAACATCTATCAGAGTTAAAATGGCAGTCTTTGTCCATCCGGACACATCCAGCTCACCAGGACACGCCACATCTCTAACCATTATGCAGAAGGGTTTGACATGTTCCGCTGTTAGGATTTTTGCAACCATGCAGAGTACGTATTTTCTCTCGTCATTGAGAGACTGAGCATAAACCAAGATTAGTCTATCAACAGCTTCAGGTGTTCCTAGAGCCACAAGCAGATCAATACCTATGAGCCAATCTTCATAGTCATCTGAGTGTAACAGTTTCTCACAGTGGTCTATAAGCATTGGATCTTGTCTACGAGCAAGCTCCAGTAGTGCAGGTTTTCTGAGAACGAGATTGACTGCATCATCCTCAATAAGATTCCACAGCCGCGCACTATCGACATCGACATAAAGAGGGGTATGGTCTTCGATGTGGGAAGGCGTCGACAGTAAGCGCAGCCGTGGCTGGGTCATGTAGTCCGGTATCGTCTGGGGTTATTAAGGTCGTACAAGAGGGGTGTCAATTGGATAGCTTTTTATGAGAACAATTCGGACTCACGAACAGAGGTAAACAAGATGCCTGGTTCACACGGTTCACTCACAAAGGCCGGCAAGGTTCGTGAATCCACACCCAAAGTACAGGGTCGCGAGAGACACACACCAATTCCCCGGATCCGAAATAAGAGGAACTACGTCAAAAGATTCGTAAAAGGTCAAACAATCGGTGTCCGCAAATAACCCGATTATTCTGAGAGCAGGTCAGGCTTGACCTGTAGCTCAGGTTCAGAACTTCTTCTTCACACCCATTGCATCACGATGGTATTGTCCAAACTCTGTAATTTTCGATAGCGAATCTCCTGTGTATACTGGTCCATCCACACAGACCAAAGAGCCTGTTGGGTCTAGTGCACATGTTCCACAGATTCCACAACCACACTTCATGAACCGTTCAAGTGATGCTTGAAATGATATTTTCTTGTCTTTAACTAAATCATAGAGTCCCTTCATCATCATCTCTGGTCCACAGGTATAGAGTGTATCAAACTCACCCTCTTCCAATATTCCATCTACCGCCTCTGTTGCCAAACCCTTGAACCCCTCTGAGCCATCGTCTGTTGAAACTCTGACCGTCAACCTGTCATCTGACACATTTGAGAGTTCCTCAAAGAAAATCAGTTCCAGTTTGGTCTTCGCCGCAATCAGGACTGTTGTATCTACTTTCAACTTTAGAAGACCGTAAATCAGCGGTCTCAGAGGAGCCATTCCGACTCCACCTCCTACCACCAGAGCACTCTTTGACTCAATTGTGAAGGATGAACCAAATGGACCCCGGATACCAATCCAAGTTCCAAGTTTGATCGAGCAAAGTGCGTCTGTTGCTTCACCAATTGGTAAGACAGTCACTCCCATTCTTGGAGGTTCCCACAATGAAACACTCATGGGAATCTCGTCAACTCTTGGAACCCACACCATGAGAAATTGACCTGGTGAGAAGTTGAGATCAGGGGATTCTATGTCGAAGAATACAGTCCTAGCTATTCGATTCTCATTGACTACCTCTAAAACTCTCACAGATGTCGGATTTCCCATGAGTCCCTCCATCTTCACTTTTCGGACCTCCAAGCGGCACCAACAATCTCGGAAATGTCCGATATCTTCTTCTCTTTCAGATACCTCTTCACTCCTTCTTTGATTCTAGAAAACACATCAATTCCTTCTATGAGTGCGGTCCCTATCTGGATTGCACTGGCACCTGCCAGATGCATCTCTATCGCATCTTCCCAAGTTGAAACACCACCAACACCAATCACAGGTATTGTTAGAGCCTGACTCAGGTCATAGACACACCTTACTGCAACCGGGAAGACTGGAGATCCAGAAAGCCCCCCTACTTTGTAACCCAATACTGGACGCATCTGCTGTATGTCTATCTTCATCCCCCGAAGCGTGTTGATAGCCACTACCGCATCAGCACCAGCATCCTCAGCAGCTTTTCCCACAGCAACGATGTCAGATGCGTTAGGAGTTAATTTTGCAAATACTTGACTATCAATCTCATTCTTGACAGCTGAAACATACTTGTGAGTCAGATCAGGACTGTGGGCTATCTGCCCAATCTCTGCATGCGGACACGAGAGGTTCAGCTCAACAGCATCTGGTCTGAGAAGAACACCTTTCCTCGCAACCTCTGATATCTCTTCAATGGAATTACCAAAGATACTGAGAATCACAGGGATCTTATTGCTTCTCAGTAGTTCCATCTCATCCTTGAATGCTTCAATTCCGGGGTTTGTGAGACCTACTGCATTAATGAGACCACCATGAGAGGTTGTCACGACCGGTCCTGGATGCCCTTTTCGAGGATTCAGACCAATTGATTTTGTCACAACAGCATCCGCCCCAGACTCCACAACCCTCCTCATAGAGGCTGCTGTGACTCCTAGAATTCCGGATGCTAGCCAATAACCCTGAATCTTCAATCTGCCACCTTGTAGTGGACTTACTACTTATCTGTAATAAGCTAGATGGAGCTAGTTCGACAAACTTATCCGGAGTTCAATGCTCACACCACTCAGAATTCGGCAGGAAGGATTAATGGTGACTGTATACCTATCACTCACAGCATTTGGGGTCTTCATTCTTGATGGCGAAGGGAAGGTGACCTCGAAGCATTTGTTCTATCCCGATGCGGACAAAGCAGCAACTAATCTGATGGCTGTTAACGATGAAACTGTGACTGACTCGATTAAAGCTGCGTTGAGAGAGTTAATTGGCTCTGAGATAGTTGTTGAGGATACCCTGTTCGCTCGAGCTCTCTCTAAGATAGACAATCTCTCTGTAAGAGTTGAGGCAGGCAAGTCACCACGATGGTTCAGAGACAGTCAGGACAACTATCTGATTGAAGAGGGAGTCCTGACCTCAGCGGATGACATCAATACATACAGACGAGATGTTTCTATCCTGTTGGCAAAGAGCAAGGTGAGTGCAGCCGCTGAAGAAAAGGACCTTCTCATTAAGAATGCAATTGATGCTGTAGATGAGGTGGATAAGTCAATCAATGTGCTTGTCATGCGACTCCGTGAATGGTACTCACTCCATCATCCCTCTTTGAACAGACTAGTTGAAGACCAAGAACTCTTCATCAAGACTCTGAATGCTTGCACAGGTAAGTCTAGTTTCAACAAGAAGAATCTAGACTCTGCCGGAGTGCCTGATACAGTGACTGACCAAGTTATCAAAGCACTAACTGGAGACATTGGAGCTGAATTACGGCCTTCTGACTTAGCTGTAATCTCAAGTCTGGCCAAAAGCGTGAATGACCTGTATCAGATGAGGGAAGAGTTAGAGAGTTACATAACATCGATGATGGAGGAAGTAGCACCTAACATTGGAGCACTAGCTGGCCCAATGATTGGGGCACGTTTGATCAGTCTTGCAGGCTCGTTGAAAGAGCTAGCAAAGAAACCATCCAGCACAATCCAAGTCTTCGGTGCGGAAAAAGCGCTTTTCAGAAGTCTGAAGACGGGGGCTGATCCACCCAAACATGGAATCATCTATCGGATCCCTGAAATCAACTCCGCACCCTACTGGCAGAGGGGGAAGATTGCTAGGTCTCTTGCTGGAAAACTCTCTATTGCAGCTCGGATTGATGCCTATTCGGACAGAGATGCTGGAAGTAGTTTGAGAGAACAATTCCTTGCAAGACTTGCGGAGATTCGAAGACAGAACCCTGAAGCTCCACCCCCAAAGCCACCAAAGCCTAAATCTGAACCCAAGAAGAGGCGAGAGAAGAAAGGACGTCCTAAGAAGAGACGTGGAGGTAGGTAAGATGGTAACATTAACACCTCACAAGTTCACTGGTGTCTTCACAATCAAAGACAAGGATCGAACGTCACTCTGCACAGAGTCCTTAGCACCTAGTATCAGTGTGTATGGTGAGAAACTCATCGGTCATGAGGACAAGGAATACAGGATTTGGTCGACACGGCGGTCTAAGCTGTCAGCTGCAATCAAGAATGGACTCTCAGAGATGCCAATTCAACCAGGTTCCAAGATTCTCTATCTTGGCGCTGCATCCGGTACTACAGTAAGTCACTGTTCAGACATTGTCGGAAGCAATGGCTTGGTATACGCTGTTGAGTTCTCAGAACGGACAGCAAGGGAACTGATTCAACTTGCAGCATCCCGTACCAATGTCTTACCCATTGTTGAAGATGCTAGACACCCCTCTAGATATGCGTCCATAGTCGCAGGTCCAATCGAAGTGGTCTATCAGGATGTCGCTCAACCAAACCAAGCATCAATCCTCTATGAAAACCTCAAGACATTCTGTTCCTTTGGCGCTTGGGGTATGCTGGCAATCAAAGCGAGAAGTATCGATTCTGCATCTGCACTGGATGAAATTTACAGCAAAGAGATTGCTGCATTAGACAACTATGGTCTTGAGATTGTTGATAACATCGACCTGAATCCACTAGAAAAGGACCATCGGTTCATCGTCTGTCGGGTCACGGAGGAGCTGACTTGAGCAAGTTCATCGATAAGATGATTGAGCATGATATCGACACACTCAACGATCATCTTCCTGAGTCAAGAGTTCCTCTGAGCGAGTTGATTGGATTAGACACTCCACAGTTCAAAACCCGTATTGGGGAAGTTTCAGTGTTTCGTGTAGATGAAGTCGAACAATTAGCAAATGAAGTACCAAGACATTTCCATGATGACATTCGTCTTCCTATTGTCATTCTTAGGAGAATGGATTATGGTGAGGGCATCTATACCATTGCAGGAAGCAAACCTGAGTTATTCATGGTACACAGAATCATAGGATATGTTGACCTAGGATGGCAAGAATTAGCTGTGTGGAAACCAGTGGAGAAGCTCGCGAGACCTCAGGTGCAGTTACTTCGACGGAAATTGCCCTCAACAACCACTATCGGTATAGGGATGTCTTCCAAGGAGAAACCAAAATTCAGTCCAGGTCAATAGGACAACTTCAATGACGAATTTTCACTATTAGATAGCCTGAAAAAGGTTCGAATCGGATTTGACTATGGTAGACTAAGTTGACCAAAGCAAGAACTCAGCTATTGCAGGAGGCCGTATCCCACTTAGAGGATGCTGGGTTCATACTCTCATCACAGTGTGATGTTAGACCAAGTTGTTTTGATCTTGTAGCACGTCGAGGTGAGCAACTCATTCTCGTGAAGGTGCTGGCCAACATTGATGCTCTCACTAGCGAAGATGCCATGGCTCTTCAAGTTGTAGCACATTTCTTCAATGCAACTCCCCTTGTAGTGGGCAAGAAGACACGAAGGGGTGAGCTGGACCCTGGTGTGGTGTACAAGCGTTACGGTGTGTCCACTATAGCACCTACAAGTTTCCAGAGCATGATTTCTGAGGAAAGACTACCCAGAGAGTTCATTCAGAGGGGCGGTAGGTTTGTAGCAATAGATGGCTCCAAGCTTAGAGAGGCCAGACTTGATCAACAGATGAGCACTGAGGAACTTGCGGACTGTGTTGAGGTCTCTGCACGGGCAATCCTTGCCTACGAGAAGGATGAGATGGATGTCAGTACAGATATTGCAGAACGCCTCGAAAAGGTGCTCGAGACTGACCTGATGATTCCAATTGATCTTTTGAGTGAAAAGCAACACGACAAAGCACTTCGTCAGTTCGACACACCAACCCATGACATTCCTGACTTGGAGAAACGAGTCAACCAGTTCTTTGAACGATTAGGTATGACTGTACTCTGGACCGACAGAGCACCATTTCATGTGGCCGCCAAGGAGACCGGTCCTCCGTTGATGTCTGGGGTTGGTTCTATCACCAGCTGGACATTGAAGAAGAGAATGGAGATTCTCAAGAGCGTATCAAAAGTGACCGAGTCCAATGCAGTCATTATCGTAGAAGAGGGGATGGCTGAAGCGCGTATGTCAGATCTTCCAGTCATTCGACAGCTCGAGCTTGATGGTATCGAAAAACCACGTGAGCTCAAGAAGATAATTGATGAACGTTCCAGTCAATGATTCAGCCAAGAGTTGTCTGTTCAGATGATTCCTCATCGAGTATCTTTCTCACTGAATCCCAGCTCTTTCGTACAATTGGTGGTAATTTCTTGTTACTTTTTACAAGTTCGCTCACAAATCTAACCGTTTTCGGGTCAGACGGGTATCCAGAACCAAAGTCACCATACCTCTTGTGAAACTCTGAGATGACACTGTCTCTCTCTACTTTTGCTATGATTGATGCTGCAGAAACAATAGGGTAAATCGAGTCTGCTTTATGTTTCGAAACAATCAATGCTCCCTTGGATGCCAGACCACTAAGTCTACCTATCTTCTCTCCGAACCTGTCCGCCTTGACATCTGCTGCGTCAAGATAGATCTCCTTGGGTTTCAGCTTCTTTGCTATGAAAGCAAACTCTGCAACTTCGATCTCGTTCAAGGTTGTTCTCTTTCGAAGTCTGTCAATCTCAGCTGCAGACACAGTTCTGATTTCAATTTTAGATGCAATATTCTCTATCTGTTTCTTCAGTTTCAACCGACGAGAATGTGATAGCGTCTTAGAGTCCTTCGCTCCTATCTTCTCAAGTTTAGGTAGTTTTTCAGAGTCAATCAACACTCCACAAATTACCATTGGTCCAATCATCGGACCTCGACCAGCCTCATCTATCCCTGCGATTCCCTTTAAACTGGTCATACTTACTCGTGTACACTGCTGGCTTATTACAATCTCGGATTTCAGAAAGAGTAGTTTGACACTAAAAATCAGGTTGAAATCAAATTCGAATGAATTCTCGATATTATTTATTTTAGTATTATTTGATTAAATTGAGAGGTCATTGTTATGCATACAAGAGGAGATGATACAGAAACTCTGGTAGTGAAGGAGCTATCTGAGCAATACCAGCGGATTATTCAGTTACTCCCAGCCTCCACACATGACAAAGTTCGAAAGACTGCCCAATCGGTGATTGCTCAATCCTCCTCAGATGGATACAATTCTGACGTTGTATCTGACTCTGTCAAAACGACATTCGGTAATCTATCTGTGGCAGATATCGACGTCCTTGTTGGCTTAACCATTTTTGAACTATGGCAATCTGAAGAGAAGGCCTTGAGTGTCCTTCTGGAAGAAATGCAAAGAATGAACGAATCAAAGAAACGACAACAGAAACGTCTTGAATCACTCGATAGAAAAAGGATGGAAACAGAGCCAACTCCTTCAGACTCGAGCCTTAGGGGTCCACCTGTTAAACGTCTAAAACCAAATCCTAGACTAGGAGCAAAAGCAAATGATACACGAAGCGATTATTCTGAACCTCAGAAACCCTCTTCCATTTCTAGAACACCTCCTCCCCCACCTCCTAGTGAAACATACATGTCGATTGATGAGTTAGAAGAGATCAAAGACAATCTTAACTCACTGAATGAACAGTCGGAAATACTATCTCTGAAACTTCAGATGACTATGGACCGACGATCCAAGTACATCTCCACTCTATCCAATATGATGAAGAAGATATCAACCACTCAAGACACTCTGATTCAGAACATCAAGTAGTTTTGAGAAAGAGTGGTGGGGTGGATGGTTCATGTATTCACCCCAACTGATTTTATTGCATCATCTATCTCTCCCTTCGGATCCTTTATTCTTAACCAAAGTCGATGTAATACTGCATAAATTGAACTCGGAATGAAAAGTCCCAATAATAGAAACCCTAGTGGATCTAAAAATTCTACAATTCCAATAAGAAGAAGACTGAACCATAAAAGGAAAACAAAGGAATATCCAGTGAAGAAAATTGGATGCATCCTATAAAATGTGTAAGTTATTGGTTCTCGCTTCATTTTCTCTATGTATTCTTCTGGTGACCCACGAGAATCAAGGTGAGGCTTTGATAATTGATTGAATATTAGAATAGTTCCCTTGGAAAACACCAGCTCAAGCACTCTGTCAGCAACTCTCGTGTGCCCCATCCACTCCTCACGTGACAGCATATTGTCCTGCAATTGTATCGGCAGGATAAATGACTATGCTCCTTTCAACACATGACAACAAAGCCTAGACTGCAGCTACCTCTGCTTCTCTGTCCTTCAACACGAAGGCCACATGACACTTCGGACAGACCACCACCATCTCGCCAGCATTGAGGTCCTGCGTGCCTGCCCTGCGGAGGGTCTTCCATCGGCCTCCGTTCTTGAACTCGATCGTCTTACACATCGTGTACACCGGGAGTATGTTGTCAATAAGGATTGAAAAGGTCCTATTATCCATGGAGAGATCAGGAGGCGAGTGAATTGAGAAAGTAATTCGGAATGCTTTTACGATAATACGACAATCTCAATTCTCGAGGGTGTTATGATTGGGTGGTCTTCCTAATGCAAATGATGAACCAGAGAACATACTACAACAATACAAAGAAATCGTAAATTATGGTTCTGATTATATGCATAAGGAAATCACCGAACTTCTTCATTCTGCGAATACTTCTGATTTAGTCGAGATTGTCAATGAGCCATCACTGCTACCGTGGAATGTTGTGAATCTATCTAGACGTGGGTATACAAAGAATAGGTCTGTCCGAAAAGCCATTGGCAAATTGATGCCCAGAATATCAAATCTTATTGATGAATACTTGGGAAAGGATTTTGAGAGCAATACTATGAGCGATTTTGATACTATATTCGTTGAAATATTAGATCTATTTTGGAATTATAGGAGTCCAGAATTGAGAGATGTTTTGAGGAAACATACTGAAAGAATACTTCGTCATCTTGATAATGACCTCCCAAATTGGACTCATTATGAGGAATATTTCCATCTCAAATATTCGAAGTACTTGGATAAATTGGAGAGGAAGTTATTCGAATTAGCTATACAACCACCGAGTTTAGAACCTCCTGAGCCTACACCTGATGAAATTGACGCTCAGCTATCAGACATGAATCAGGTGCTGCAAGAGGTGATTATTGCCAGTGCGAAACTCCCTTTCGAAAAGCCAATTTTCATCACGACAAACTCTCTAGCAAATAAAATCATCTTGATGAAATGGAGTGTACATTCGTATCGACGAACAAGATACCAGTTTCTGTTTAACAGAGTACGCTCTAAATGCAGTGATCTCATCAAAACCATGTTTTACTACGGAGTTCCGGAACATGGTTACTTCGGAATGCAACATGGTGATGATACATTTGAATTCTCAGTGAATCTTGTAACTGATTTCAAGGAGTTAGGGACCTTGATGGAGATCTCGACCGAGAATCTAATGGTAGAATTGCTACAGAGCTATCCTTCTGAAGAATTCTCAATAGGCATATACGCTCATAATCATGAGTATGATTACATCTGAAGTCCTATACAGGGAAGCACTTACGAGTGACTCTTTTGTCATGGCTCTACATGTTGTAGAAAGTAGTAGTATTAAGCCTGAGCCACGGCAATCCAGAGAACCACTTTGGTAAGGTTTTTTGGACGAATTGACATGACCGATGAGCTTGTCCGAAACACCAATCGATAGACTCAACTGTTCTATAGAGTCGTTAGTTCAATTTACTTGAGTTTGAAAATTGTGGTGGGGCGAGTGAGATTTGAACTCACGATCGACGAGTTTCGCCGATTGACGACGGTCGTATTGACCCCGTCCATTTCATACGCGAAATGCGTATAGATCTGGAGCCCGTCGCCATACCGGACTAGGCCACCGCCCCGGTGTCGAGAGGCAAGATTCGGCCTCAGGTTATGAACTTTTCGTCAGTCTAGACCACACCACATTCTATTAAACTGAAAGGCCTGATACCCGGAGTTATGGCAGCATCTATTGACTACTATCAGATTCATAGAGAGATAGTCGAG
>Ga0209536_100000150_pt1 | contig 104481 bp, 89 predicted proteins | sample DeeMarSeWOR28_12_FD_187461 | JGI IMG/M metagenome (GOLD analysis project Ga0209536, IMG submission 187461) | Marine sediment microbial communities from White Oak River estuary, North Carolina - WOR-2-8_12 (SPAdes) (version 2) | ecosystem: Environmental > Aquatic > Marine > Intertidal zone >... | reverse complement strand
CGGTCCAGGTAGGCGTTGTAGGTCAGGCTCGCCACCGCGTGCATCAGCTCGCCCTCAGGTGTGTCCAAGAACTCACACGCCGGGACGTCGCTTCCCGCTACGTATGGGCTCGTCAGAGGCAGGCCAAAGCTGGTGCCGTTCCAGGCTCTCCAGCTTGCCGGGTCGCCGAGCAACGTCGTCCGCATCGAGCAGGCACCGGCCACGTAGTCGTCTGCGTACCAGCGCGGGATCGCGTGGAACAGCGCGTAGTAGTAGTCCTCTGGCCCGCGGACGACGTTGGTCGGGGTCAAGTAGCCCTCGACGTAGTAGTACTCGGCTTGCGTGTCGGGTGGTGTCCAGACTCGAGGTGGGGGTGCGACGACGTGCGCTATGGGTTTCACGAAGGTCCGCGCATCGTTGGTCGATACCGCGTAGGTAATCGAGTTGTACCAGCAGGGGTTGGCAGGCGACGGATCACCGACCTTGCAGTTCGGCGCTACCGCGTCGTGGAACTCGTTATGGATCAGCGCGTGCCAGCTCGCACCCTCCCGGTAGACCGCCCATATCCATTCCCAGTTCTCGTAAGACTCGGGCGTTTGCAGGTCCGCAGAAAGGAGCGCCGGCGGCTCGCACACACGGACCAACGAATCGAAGTCGGCGCCGCGGCTCACGTAGTATGTCGGAGCATTCCCATCGAAAAGGACGAGCTCTCCGTCTGCTGCCCGAACGAAACGTGCAGGCTGGTCAGGGAGGTCGAGATCTTCGCAACGATCCGTGGTCCAATCGAAGACCAACTCCCTCGCGCCGAAAGTGACGCTCACTGGCACGAAGTTGCACAGCCCTCCGTAGCATCCACCCCTGCCGTCGGCGCAGACCGTCCCATCCGCAACCGCCGTGTCCGCGCACATTCCCTCGGAGCAGGTATCGGTTGTGCACTCTTCGTCATCCTCGCAGTCCTCGGGACCCTGGCATTCAGGCATTCCGCCTGAGCCTCCTGTTCCGGCCATGCCCCCAGTCCCAGCCATTCCACCGGTCCCGGCCATACCTCCAGTGCCCCCAGCCCCAGCCGCGCCACCGCTTCCGCCGTCACCACCGTCCTCAGTGCACCCGGCCATCAGCGCGAAGCTCAGTGCGAGTGCAAAGCGGAATCGGAATCCGTAACGCATGGTTCACCTCACCCGGTCAGAACACCAGTCGCGATCGTGCAAGGTCCCATTGAGCTCGGCCCGATGTGCCATCACGCGCTTGCCGCAGCTCTCGCAGCTTTCGTTTGCGGACGCCAAGCATGGCACCGCTCGTAATCATCCCGACGCCGCCTGCCGACAGTAGAGCTGTGCTGGCCCACCCAACTCGATCGACCCACTGAGTGGGTGGACAATCATCGAACAAGCAGATCTCGAGTGGCGCGCCAAACACGTAGATGAGCCCCGTCACAAAACCCGCAAGAAACACACCCCCCGAGACACCAAACCCAATCCGCGCTCGCTTCACACGAAGCTCCATCTCCTCCACCTCGGGGCTCTTCTGCTCCTGATACTCCAGGCTGAACTTGCTCTCTGACTCAGACTGAGATGGCGGCCCGCTCACCGTTGTCCCGCTCAGTGGATCAACATCTAGGTACAAGTAATAGCTCGCCCGCAACATGAGCTGTGGTGGCAGATGATGCTGTACATGGATCGACGGTGCGGCCTTCGCCGGGGCCTGCTTGCCGGTTTGTGCGGCTACGCTGTGAGGCAACGCCAGGGCTAACAGAAGGCCAATCGAGTACCGCATGAAACCCTCCCTCCGTTATGGCTGCAGCTCAAACGCTCCTTTGGAAGATCACAACGGCTCCATCTGAGACGCGGCGACCCCTATGAGCACCCCAACGACCACCACTGCAACTGCAATGGGAACGCCGATCGCGAGACCTCTTCGCCTCCTATGCTCGAGCTTCTTCTTGTCTTCGCTTTGCATCTCGTAATGCTCAACAGCTCTCTGAGTGAGGGTATCAATGTCAGGCACTTCAGTCCCTGGTGCATGCCCGTGAGTCAACGCGTCGCAACAACCGTGCCACGCACCTCAGGAACGAATTTCGGGAGGAAGTCGCACGCGTCCGAGCTCGATGATAGCGGCCGCGCGAAAATTATTCGCGGCATCGTTATTCGAGCGTCACCAACTGCTCGAGCGCAACTTCCCTGGGATCGCCGAGGAGCTCGATCGATCCCGCCGACTCTCGCAGGCGTGCCCCACCTCCAAGGTTGTGAACCACGGTGCCGCGACTCGTGCGCCGGTCGCGCGACGGCAGCGCTAGAAGGCGGTTGCCACGGATCTTGAGGCCAACTCGAAAACCGCGAAACGCGTAACTACCCGTAATCCTTAGTCGGGGCGACTGGATTCGAACCAGCGACCTCATGCTCCCAAAGCATGCGCACTACCAGGCTGTGCTACACCCCGTGACTCGTTCTAGTGTGGCGCGATGGGTAGCCGATCGCTAGGGCTCCCGCAACTGCCGTAGGAGCGGCACCAGCTTGGCCGCGGCCTTGGCGCGATGGCTGATTCGGTTCTTGGTTTCGGGTCCCAGCTCGGCCATGGTCTGCGTGAATCCATCGGGTATGAACAAGGGATCGTAGCCGAAACCGTGCGTTCCCTTTGGCTCGCGAGCGATTCGCCCCTCGCACCCAGCTTCCACGACGGCTAGCTCGCGGCCCTCCGCGTCGACGACCGCGATCGCACAACGAAACCGCGCGGTGCGCTCGGCGTCGGGCACGTCACAGAGCGCCTCGAGCAACTTGGCATTGTTCTCCGCGTCGCTCGCCGAATCTCCCGCGTACCGGGCGGAGCGAACGCCCGGGCCGCCACCGAGCGCATCGACCTCGAGGCCGCTGTCATCGGCCAGGCAATTCACGCCGGATGCTGCCGCAATCTCACGAGCCTTCTTGCGCGCATTTCCAACGAACGTGTCGCGATCTTCCTCGACTTCCACCGGTGTCTCGAGCGAGCGCATCGTTTCGAGCTCGAGCCCCGGTACGTCTGCGAGAAGCCGCTCGTACTCGCGGAGCTTTCCCGCATTCATCGTGGCGACCAGGATCCGCATCAGCGACATCCCGTCAGGGCAAGAGCCGGTCGAGGTCGATGTCGAGCGCCCGAAGAGCCCGCCGCTGCTCCGTGGCGAGCGCAGGCAAGGCACCCAACGCCAGATCGATCATGCGGTCGAGCCGCTCCCGCGCGATTGGGGCACCTTCCGCAGTCCCCTGCACCTCGACGACACCGCCTCGAGGCGTGCCCACCACGTTTAGGTCCACCTCGGCGTCCCGATCTTCGGTGTAGCAAAGATCGAGCAGCGGCTGATCATGCAGCAGTCCCACGCTCACCGCCGCGATCGACTCCCGCAATACCCCCCGGCCGACGAGCCCGGCCGCCCGCAGGCGGTCGAGCGCAATGGCCGTCGCCACCATGCCTCCGGTGATCGAGGCCGTTCGTGTGCCACCGTCTGCATCGAGCACGTCACAGTCGACGGTAATCGTCCGCGCTCCGAGCTTGTCGAAATCAACGGCTGCGCGCAGCGCGCGGCCCACCAACCGCTGAATCTCCGACGTTCGCCCATCGATGCGCCCGTTGCGTCCGTCGCGGCGCTGCCTTTCGGGATTGGCCCGCGGGTGCATGGCGTATTCCGCCGTGAGCCACCCGCGGCCGCTGTCACGCATCCATTCGGGCACGCTTTCCGACACGGAAGCCGCGATTAGAACGGTCGTGCCCCCACATCGGTAGAGCACCGACCCCTCTGGATTGCGCTGCACTCCCGTCTCGATCGAGACCGGCCGCAGCGCATCGTACGCACGCCCATCTGCTCTGTTCATCCGACCCTCCGCACGGGCGAACCAGTAGTCGCTAGTGCGGTGGCAGGCAACCAAACCTCGAAGGTCGTCCCGTGTGGGTGCCGCGGCTTGCATACGATGTGGCCCCCATGTGCGACGACGATTTGTTGCGTGAGCGGCAACCCGAGACCGGTGCCTCGTTCCTTGGTCGTGTAGAACAAATCGAAGACGTGCTCACGCTCCTCTTCGGCAATCCCCGCTCCTTCATCGTGAACTTGGATCCGTACGCCACCGTCGTAACGTGTGGCCTCGAGCTTGGCGACGCCGCCGTCGGGCATCGCCTCGCGCGCATTGCGCAGCAAATTAAGCAGGGCTTGGCGAAGCTGAGGCTCATCCATCGCCACGGTAGGCAAGTGGGGCGCCAGGTCGAGTCGAAGCTCGACGCCGGACGCGGTCATTTCACGCTGGACGAACTCCGCGGTGTCCCGCAGCAGATGCGTCGGGTCTTCGGGCGTCAGCGTGGGCTCAGGCAACCGCGCCAAGCGCAAGTACTCCTCCGTGATGCTCTCCAACCGCTCGAGCTCTTGCTGGATCGATTCGAGCAGCCGCTTGCTCTCGGGGCCGGCATCGCGGATCTCGTCGCCGAGCATGTCCACGTTCAGACCAATGCTCGACAGTGGGTTTCGGACTTCGTGGGTCACGTGTGCGGCCATCCTTCCGATCGCAGCCAGGCGCTCGGTCTGGATTAGTCGCGACTTCGTCGCCATGGCATCGGATACGTCGTCCGCTACCACCAGAACCCCACGAGTCCCGCCCTTGCCCGCCTCTTCTCCAAACGGCGTCACCAGCACGTCGACGAGTCGCTCGGTGAATCCCGCAATCGGCTCTCCCTCCAGCGTCACCGCGTCCCCGCCATGCGCGACCTCCGCAATCGCGCGACCCAACGCCGGGAATCGCCGCAGAAGCGAGGTGTCGTCGACGGACGAGCCGACATCCCGCGCAGTGATGCCGAGAATCTGGTCTGCTGCCGGATTGGTGGTCCTGATTACGCGCTCCGCGTCGATGACGAGAATGGCAGCACGCAATGCCTCGACGATCTGAACCTGCATGCGTTGAAGGCGCTGCTCGGCGAGCGCCGCCTCGCGCAAGCTCTGGTCGCGGGCCGCCAACGCCTGCACCATTCGCTCGAACTCCGCCACGAGCTGACCGAGCTCGTCGTCACGGCGGATGTCGACCACGCTCGAGAGATCTCCATGCGCAACGGCGGCGACTCGTTGATGGAGCAGAGGTATCGGTCGAAGAAGTCGCTGAGACAGAAACGTCACCGCGATCCCCACGACCAACGCGAGCAGCCCGAGAAGCCCGAGCAGGAAGGTTGCCCGTTGCGACTGCGCCGCAGCGAGCGCGCTCGTGCGGGAGATTCGTTGCTGGACGCTTTGTGAAGCTCGGTCGTAGTTGCGCTCGATTCGCTGCTCGGTGGAGCGAAGCTTGGCCAAGAGGCCTGCCACTGCAGCCTGGTCCTCGTCCACGCTATTGAACAACTGCTCGTACTGCGCATCGATGGACTCGTATGCTTCAGCGATGGCGTCGAGCTCGCGGCGCACAGATCGAAGCGGTGCGGGCTGTCCGAGCTCCTCGGCCAGTGCCTCTGCCTTCTCCACGCCGTCGTAGGCTCGCCGAAGCGTCGTCGGGCGAATGCGCAGCGCCGCGCGCAACCAAGTCTTGGTTGGCGCGCTTCGTTCGGATTCGAGCGCTCTCTCTACCAAATTCGCATAGACGCTTTGCGTCGCTTTGGCTTGGCTCAGCGTGAGGGCCAGGGGCAGATAGCCGTCCTGCAAGAGCCCCAACGTCTGCGACGTGCGGTGATGCTGAACGAAGCTCAGTCCACCGACCACAGCGAACGCCACGAGCACCACGATGTACCCGAGGACGATCCGAGTCGGGATCGTGAGCCATTTCCGGCGGGCCGGACGCGCCATGATCCGATCCTAAACCTGACGGCCAAACCTGGCGAGTCCTCGCTCAAACCACGCGTGCGGCGCCCATTTCAGTTGACGCGCGCCTCGGTTGCGCTGCCAATCGAGCGCTCCTGACGGGCGTGATAGCCAATCGCGGCGCGGACGAAGCTCGTGAACAACGGGTGTGGCTTGTGCGGCTTGCTCTTGAATTCGGGGTGAAACTGACACCCGATGAAGTGTGGGTGGCTGGGAAGCTCGATCATCTCGACGAGGCGCCCATCGGGAGATAGGCCGGACAAGACCAACCCTCCACCCTCGAGCTCGTCGCGATAGCGGTTGCTGACCTCGTAGCGGTGACGGTGCCGCTCGCTGATCTGCAACGTGCCGTAGATCCGCGCAGCGAGCGAGTCCGGCTTGAGCGTGCAAGGATATGCACCAAGTCGCATCGTGGCGCCCTTGTCCTCGATGGCCCTCTGGTCTGGCATGATGTCGACGAGAACGTGTTTGGCCTTCGGGTCGAACTCGGCGCTATTGGCGCCGTCGAGGCCGCAGACGTTTCGCGCATATTCGACGACCGCCATTTGCATGCCGAGACAAATCCCGAAAAACGGAATGCCGTTTTCGCGCGCGAACCGAATCGCGTGAATCTTTCCCTCCGCGCCGCGATCGCCGAATCCACCAGGCACCAAGATCGCATCGTGCCGGCCGAGCCGCGCTTCCAAGTCGCCACCCTCGAGCTCCTCGCTATCGATGTAATCGAGATCGAGCCTTACGTCGCAGTCGAGCGCGGCGTGCACCAAAGACTCGTGAAGGGACTTGTAGGAGTCGGGTAGATGCACGTACTTCCCAACCACGGAGATCGAAACGTGGCCGCGCTCCGGCGCCATGCATTTCTCGACGGTTCGACGCCAGACCGAGAGGTCCGGATCGCGGGCCCAGATGTTGAGTCGCTCGGCCAGCAGACGGTCCAAACCCTGCTCGTGCAGCGTGAGGGGAAGCTCGTAGATCACGCGCACGTCAGGCGCCGCGACGACGGCATCCACGGGAACGTTGCAGAAGTGGGCGATCTTCTGTTTGAGCTTCCGAGGCAGCTCGCGGTCGACCCGGCAAAGCAATATCTCCGGTTGAATGCCGAGCGCCAGTAGCTCCTTGACCGAGTGCTGCGTTGGCTTGGTCTTGAGCTCGCCCGCCGCCGCAATGTAGGGCACCAGGGTCACGTGCACCGAGACGCTGTTCTGCGGCCCAAGCTCGACTCGCAGTTGACGCACCGCCTCGAGGAAGGGAAGAGATTCGATGTCGCCGACCGTGCCGCCGATCTCGACGATGGCCACGTCCACGTTGCGTGTCGCCTCCCGCACACGAGCTTTGATCTCGTCGGTGATGTGCGGAATCACCTGAATCGTCGCACCCAAGTACTCACCACGCCGCTCTTTCGAGATGACCGAATCGTATATCCGGCCGGTGGTGAAGTTGTTGGCCCTGGTCATCCTGGCATTGGTGAACCGCTCGTAGTGACCTAGGTCGAGGTCGGTTTCCGCGCCGTCGTCGGTTACGAACACCTCACCGTGCTGGAATGGCGACATCGTGCCCGGGTCGACGTTGATGTACGGGTCGAGCTTGATGTTCGTGACCCGAAGCCCTCGTGCTTCGAGGAGCGCCCCCATCGAAGCGGCTGCGAGGCCTTTTCCGATGGAGCTGACAACACCCCCTGTGACGAAGATGAACTTGGTGTGTCGCGCGTTCATCCGTTGGGGCTCCTAGAGCGTTGCGCGCTCTGCGCAACACGGCGACCCTAAAGGCCGGGCACGATGGTGTCAACGCGACTCTGGGTCGATTGCGCCAATACCGCGATTGGGCTTCTTTTCTAGCGACGCGAGCGGTCCGGACCGGTTGTCTCGCTCATTAATGATGCACGCGTGAGACCGGACGTTCCGAACCGCTCGCGCAGAGCTAGGGTCGCAGCCGCCAACCGCTCACGTCTCAAGCGATCGTGATCAGGAAAGAGCTCCTCGCCGGGAGACTGCGTGAGCGCCGAAACCGACACGCCGGTCAGCCGAACGCCCATCGCCAAGTCGTCGAGCCGCTCGAGCAGGCCCGACGCGGCTTGGAAGATGGCGTCGGTGTCGGCGACGGGACGGGCTAGCCGTGCCTGCCGCGTTCGAATGCGATGGTCTCCGTACTTGACCTTGAGTGTGACCACACGCGCCCACAAGCCCTTGGCTACCAGACGGTCGGCCACGTGCATCGACTGCTCCAAGATCGGCTTCAGCAGCGCGTCGCGGGTGGTCAGATCGTGCTCGAAGGTCGATTCACTGCCGAGGCTCTTCGGGGGCGCGCCGACCACGACCGGCCGGTCGTCCTGACCGCGAGCCAACGCTTGGGCCGTCGGTCCCCAGCTTCCAAGCAGTTGCTCGAGGGTATGCGCGTCCGCCCGCGCGAGATCCCCGATCGTCTGCAGCCCGGCATCGCGCAGCTTGACCCGAGCCTTGGGTCCGACTCGCCACATCTTTTCGAGTGCCAGCGGCGCGAGGAAGCCAGCGAGGTCCTCGGAGGACACCACCGTCAACCCGTCCGGCTTATTCAGGTCGCTCGCCACCTTGGCGACGAACTTGTTGGGGGCGACCCCAGCCGATCCGGTCAAGCCGATATCTGCACGGATGTCCTGCTTGATGCGGCGGGCAATGGTCGCTCCGTCCCCAAAGAGCGACCGGCTCCCCGTCACGTCGAGGAATGCCTCGTCCAAGGAAAGTCCCTCGACCAGTGGCGTGTACCGCCCAAAAACATCGAAAACCTGCCGACTCACCTCGAGATAACGGGCCCTGCGCGGAGGGACCACGACGGCCTCGGGGCAGCGCCGAAGCGCCTCCACCATCGACATGGCCGACCGAACCCCCGTCGGACGCGCCTCGTACGACGCCGCGGCGACGACACCCCTGCGCGATCGGGCTCCAACCAGGACGGGCTTCCCGCGCAAACTCGGCTCATCCAGCTGCTCCACTGACGCAAAAAAAGCGTCCATGTCGAAGTGAATGACGGCACGCATGGTTCGATGGTTCGACCCTACTCCAAGAAGTCTTGATTGCCAGCGCGAACAAACGTACCGTCCGGCGCTATGGCGGAACCGGGCGAAGAGAACCCCTACGAGGGTCGGTTTGGCATCCTTAGGCGAGTAGACGACTGGATCTTCAAAGTCGAGATGGGCGTTCTTTGGACGTTTCTGGGCGCCTCTTCGATCATGGTGTTTCTCGACGTGATGTATCGTCGACTCGCGGCACCCGACAGCAAGGTCGCCGAGCTCACCGCGCGCATCTTGGGCATCGAGAGCGAGGCGAGCATGAAGGCGCTCACCACGTGGGGTCCCATCGTGACTGCCATCATCGGTGTGGGCCTCGTCTACTTCGCATTCTGGACGGCAGAAAAGCACACCGGACAGCCGGGCGAGCGGTCACGCATGAAACCGATTCTCCACGCCCTCGCTGCATGCGCGGGCCTCGGTTTCTTGGGATGGCTCATGACGCGGCGAGGGTTCGAATCGCGGTGGTTCTACCTGCTGCTGTACGGGCTGTCTGCGAGCGCCTGGCTGTTCAAGCAGCTCAAGGATCGGTCGCCCGGTTGGGTCGGAAGGCTCGGCGCCTTCGTCGTCGTGACCGGCCTCTTCATTCTTGTCACGCTCAACTACTTTCCGGACGGCTATAGCTGGTCCAAGGAGCTTTCCCTGATCATGCTTCTTTGGGTTGGCTTCCTCGGCGCAAGCGTGTGCGCACACGAGGGTAAGCACATCCAAGTCGGCGCGCTCAAGAAAGTGGTGCCCCCATCGATGGCTCGATGGACCGAGGCGCTCGGCTACCTGACCACGGCAGCGTTCTGTTTGTTCATGGCCTTGCTCGGCTACGCGTACGCGAAGCAGGCCCTTCAGCTCGAGGGGCGATTCGAGCAAACCAACATTCCGGACTGGGTGGCCACCATCGCGGTTCCATTTGCATTCGCCATGACCATGATCCGCTACGTGGGATCGGCGATTAGCGCCATCCTCGGCGGCTCCTACGGCGCTCCTCCCGAGGAGGAGGCTCTGGTTGCGGCCACGCAGGCCAAGAAGGGGGCGGAAGGATGACCGCCGGCAAAGAGCGGAGGCTCCCCCTACTCATCATTCTCCTTCTGGTCATCTTCCTGCCCTTTCTCGGCAAGGGCGGGGTACTGGCCTCGGCGATCATCGCGGCCGCACTGATCGGCTCGCCTCTTTTCGTTCTGATCGGCATCGCCACACTCGGCAGCCTCTTCCTTTGGAGCGGCTTCCGAAACCTCTCGGAGTTCTCGATCGTCATCGAGGGCATCCGCAGCCTCGCCGACAGCCCCACGCTGCTCGCCATTCCCTTCTTCATCATGAGCGGCGCGGTCATGAGCAGGGGTCAGATAAGCCAGCGGCTGGTCGACTTCGCGCAGTCCCTCATCGGATGGGTTCCGGGCGGCATGGCGATGAGCGCGGTCATTGCGTGCATGCTCTTTGCGGCAATCAGCGGATCGAGCCCGGCCACGGTCGTTGCGATCGGCTCGATGATGGGTCCGGCCCTCATCGCCGCCGGCTACCGGGAGCGCTTTTCACATGGCCTCCTCACATCGGCGGGCTCCCTCGGCATCTTGATCCCGCCGTCCATCCCGATGATCGTCTACCCAATCGTCAACCAAGGCGCGGTGATCGAGGTCGAGCGTCTGTTCGCCTCGGGTTTCGGCCCTGGCCTGGTCATGGGCTCGATCCTAATCGGGTATTCGTTCTACCACGGCATGGTCGACAAGGTGCCGACCGAGTCGTTCCGCTTCCGAAAGCTCGTCGCGGCGACCCGGGATGGCTTCTGGGCGTTGATGTTCCCGATCTTGATTCTCGGCGGCATCTACGGCGGAATCTTCAACGCGGTCGAGGCATCGGCGATCAGCGTCATATACGCGGTGGTCGTCGAGGTCTGGCTCCACCGTGCGCTCAAGCTCAAGGCCGTGCCGGGCATTTTCGGTGAGACGGGTGTTTTCCTCGGCTCTTTCTTGGTCATCATGGTCATGGCGCTGGCGCTCGGGGAGTTCCTCGAAAAGGAAGAGGTGCCAGCTCGCATGGTCGAGTGGATTCAGGGCAAGGATCTCGAGTACTGGCAATTCCTGCTGTTGCTCAACGCGATGCTTCTCGCCGTCGGCATGATGATGGACATCTTGAGCGCGATGTTCGTGTTCATACCGCTGCTCGCACCGATCGCCGCCTCCATGGGTGTCGATCCCATGCACTTCGGCATCATCTTCATCGTGAACCTCGAGATCGGCTACCTCACCCCGCCCGTCGGGCTCAATCTCTTCGTGGCCAGCGCGCTCTACGAGAAGGGTCTCGGCCACGTGATACGAGCCGTCGCACCCTTCGTCGGTCTCATGCTATTCGGTCTCGCCATCGTCACCTGGTACCCGCAGGTCTCGATCGGTCTTGGCAATGCCATCATGGGCGGCGACCCCCGGGTGATTCTCGACGAAGAGGGAGAAGTCATCGAAGGTGGCATGCCGACCATGGAAGAGATGATGGAGGAAGCCATGGCCGACGATGAGGATTGGGACGAAGAGGACGACGAAGAGGCAGAGGACGAAGAGACGGACGAGGCCCCGGACGTCGACGAAGCGCCAGAGCCCGAACCGACGGAGTGAGCGCGGCTGCGCCCTTCCCAGAGCCGTGATAGGCTCACTGGCCCGATGGCGTATACCGTTCTCGCAAGGAAATACCGCCCGCAGAGCTTCGCGGACCTGGTCGGTCAGCAGCACGTGGCGCGTACCCTCGCCAATGCCATCGAGGCAAATCGGGTCGCGCATGCCTTCCTCTTCACCGGTGTACGCGGTGTGGGAAAGACCAGCACGGCGCGCCTCCTCGCGAAGGCACTCAACTGCGAGCTGGGTCCGACCGCAACGCCCTGCAATCAGTGCGGCCCCTGCACCGACATCACCGCGGGGATCGACGTAGACGTTCAGGAGATCGACGGCGCCTCCAACAACAGCGTGGAAGACGTCCGGCGGTTGCAGGAATCTCTGCCATACCGGCCGCAGCGAGACCGCTACAAGATCGTCATCGTCGACGAGGTTCACATGTTGTCCGCCGGTGCATTCAACGCCTTCCTCAAGACTTTGGAGGAGCCGCCCGATCACGTGAAGTTCATCTTCGCAACCACCGAGAGCCACAAGGTTCCCGTCACGATCCGCTCGCGATGCCAGCAGTACGACTTCCGGCTGATCCCCCATCGGCTGATCGCGGAGCGCATTCGAGAAATCCTCCATGCCGAGAGCCTGAAGGCCGATGACGAGGCGATCTCCGTAGTGGCGCGCGAGGCGGCCGGCTCCATGCGCGACGCGCTCACCTTGCTCGACCAGCTCGTGGCGATTTCCGACGACCGGATCACCGCGGACACGGTGGCAGCGAGCCTGGGAATCGCAGCACGTGAGGCGCTCCACGAGGTGGCTCGCGCAGTGCTCGAAGGTGATGGCGCCGGCGTCGTGACGGCGATCGACAGGCTTGCGGACAAGAGCGTCGACATGCAGCACTTCGCGCGTCAGCTGTTACAGCTGATGCGCGACTTGGTGGTGCTCAAGCTCGGTGCAGGGGATCCAGCCGGCTGGGTTCCCGAGGAACGTGACATGGCCGAAGCGCTGATCGACGGGATCGACGTGCTCGAGCTTCAACGCGCTTTTCGCGCAACCGCACAGGTCATGGACGAAATGGCGCACAGCCCAAGCCCGAAGCTCATGCTCGAGATGGGCTTGGTGCGGGTTGCGACACGCCCTCCGCTTCAGGGCGTCTCCGATCTCATCGCCCGACTCGACGCCCTACAAGGAACTTCGAGCGGTGCCGGAGGCTCCTCGGGCGCGTCCAGGCGACGCGCGCCCGCTCCGAAACGCGCGCCGGAAGCAAAGCCTGCGCTGGAAACCAAACCTCCGTCCGAGCCAAAACCAGAACCCCAGACGAAACGCAACGCCCCCAGTCAACCGATCATGCCCGCAACCAAGCACGCCGGCGGCTTTCAAACGAGCAGCGGCGAGGTGCTGACACCGATCCGTCGGGCAGCCTTGCAGGAGTGGGAAGAGCTCGTCGGCGCGCTTGCGCAACGGCAACCAGCCCTCGCGGCTGTCCTCGAGCATGGGATTCCAAAGGCGGTGGGGCCGGATCGCATCGTCTTGTCCTTCAAAGATGGGTCGTTCTACGGCCGGCAAGCCCAGTCACCGGAGTCGATCGCCGCGATCGCCCAGCTGGCTGAAGAGCGGATGGGTGCCCGCCCTGCCATCGAGATACGCTTTGATGCGCACGGTGAAGCAGCCGCCAGGACGGTCGCCGCAGTCGCGGCGCAACGAAAAGAAGCCGAGCTGGAAGCGAGGAAGAAGGAGGCGCTCAACCATCCGCGGGTGCGTGACGCCATCGACGTATTCCCGGAGTCGGCTGGAAAGCTCGACGTGCACATCGAGGCGGACTGAGAGGATCGAATGAACTTTCGTGGCGGTATGGGAGAGCTGATGCGGCAGGCGGGCCGTGTCCAACGGAAAGTGGAAAAGCGGCGCGAGGAGCTCAAGGCAGAGACGTTCGAAGCGAGCGCAGGCAACGACAAGGTCACCGCGGTGGCAAACGGCATCCCCGAGCTGACCGAGATTCGAATCGACAAGGCCCTTCTTCAAGAGGAAGATCTCGAGATGGTGCAAGACCTCGTCGTCGCCGCCGCCAATGCCGCGCTCACGAAGGCGCGCGAGCACGTAGACGCAGAGATCGAAAAGATCACGGGAGGCCTCGCGATTCCTGGGCTCGGCTGAGCGATGGCTGCAAACGACCCCATCGCATCGCTGATCTCGCTTCTGTCCCGTCTTCCTGGAATCGGGGCGCGCACCGCAGCTCGGCTCGCGTTTCACGTGCTGGAGGGAGACGCCCAATACGCCGCGGCGTTGGGAGAGGCGCTCGGTACCATCCACGACAAGGTCACTCGCTGCGAGCGTTGCGGCAATTATGGTGCCGAGTCTCTGTGCGCGATCTGCTCGGACCCGCGAAGGGACGACTCGATCATATGCGTGGTCGCGAAGGTTCCCGACCTGATCGCGCTCGAAGCGTTGGGTAGCTTCCGGGGACGCTACCACGTGCTGCATGGTCTGCTGGCGCCCCTCGATGGCGTGGGGCCCGATCAGCTGCCGCTGGATGCCCTGCTGCGTCGCGTCGCGGACGTCACCGTGAAGGAGATCATCATTGCCACCCCCCTGAACGTGGAGGGCGAAGCCACGGCGCTCTACGTGGCGGACACGCTGGCTTCCTCACCGGTCCGCGTGTCACGAATCGCAGCCGGAGTACCGCACGGAGGCGAGCTCGAGTTCACCGACCAGGTGACCCTGGGCCGCGCGCTCGAGGATCGACGCGCGGTCCGCTGAGGCCTAAGTGGCGGAAATCTGGCTCTTCCCGTGCTTCGAGCCCGTGGTTTGAATGTTTGGCGCGCCCCCCTCGTAGAAGAACGAGAGGTGGCCCATGCTCCGATTCGCCCTGCTTTCCTTCGTCGCCAGCGTCATCGTGCTGACCCGCACCGAAAGTGCCCACGCAGAGGTCGTCGTCGTTCAGCCCCAAGACAGCTCCTCGCCGATGCTGGTCAAAACCAAGCCGCCGACCGTGGTCGTCGTGAAGCAGAGATCCGATTCACCGACCCCGGTGATGCAGTCGCCGCCGCGTCGGGAGCGGGAACGCAAAGTGGGGCTTCACTTCGACGTGGGGGGGACGCTCGGGCCCGATGTGACCATGGGCGGATTCAACGGCGCGCTCAGGTTTCGGCCGAAGCCATACGTGGGTATCGACCTCGGGTCCGGATACTTCGTCGGCCACGACTTTCAAGGGTTCTATCGTACGGAGATCCCCGTCACGGCGAACGTTCTGTTCTTCGTCAATCCGAAGCACAAGCTGCAGGTCTACTTCTTGCTCGGCCCCGGCGCCTCGTTCGGCAGAGTCGACATGCTGAGCGAGGTTCGCCGAATGACGCACGTGGGCGGCCAGGCCGGCCTCGGGTTGGAGCTCCGCCTGGCGCGCGCGTTCGCGCTGAACTTCGACGCCCGTGGCGTGCTGCGCCATCGAATCGACAGTGACCCCCGGCCGGAGTTCGTCGACGGCACCAAGAGCACCGATACCTCCGGAGGCGCGCTGCTCACGTTCGGCGCGACGTTCTACTTCTAGAAGCAGCTAAGGCCGGTTGCTGCTGCGGCGGCCTCCGAAGAGCTTCTTGAAGAACCCGTCGCCTTCCTCCTCCGACTGCGGCACCGGCGGCGGACAGCTCACACGCGGCGGCTCTTCACCGGCTTTCTCCAGCTCTTCGAGATCCTGCTCGTCCACGAGCAACACGAAGTCGGATTCATCGAGCACCTCGACCTCGGTGCTCTCGTCCCAGCTCTCGCTGATCTCTTTGGGCACCCCTGATGCCGCAGCATCAGGTCTGGTTGCCGCGGACGCGCTCGGCACACCTTCGGACAGAGCCCGGAGTTCGCCATCGACGGCTTCGAGGTCCATCGGCTCGGCGCCGGCAAAGCGATTGCACACGGCAGAGATCCCCTCGTCGCTCGCTCGGAGCTCTGCGAGTGCCTGGTCCACCCCGGCCAGCTTCTCGTCAGCCATGGTCACGTGATCAATGTCACAGGAAAAAGAGGCTTCGTAAAGTCTTTCGCCTCGAAAGACGCCTAGCCCTTTGCAAAAAGGCGAGCAATCTCGGCTTCCACGAAGGGAATACGGTCCTGGCCCCAGGTGGAATAGGCGCCGATTCGAAACGATGGGACCCCCCAGAGCCCCAGCTCGGTGAGCGCTTCTCGATTCTCGAGAGCCTCGTCCTTCCAGCTTCGATTCTCGAGCGCAGCCCGCACCTCGGCATCTTCGATGCCTGCTCTCCCGGCGAGAGCGAGCAGATCGGGGATGTGCGAGACGTCCCGGGCCTCGGACCAAATGCCTTGCATCAGCGAGTGCGTGAGCTCGAGCTCGATGCCTCGGCTCGTGGCGTGCTTGAAGAACACAGCCATGCAGTAACCGATGCCCTTGCCCAGAGGATCGCAGACCCGCCCGAAGGGAATCCCGAGCCGGTCGGCCTCCCGCTTCACGTCGTGCACGATGTAGAGCTTCTTCGCTCGTGGAACGGGAAGCCCGCGCATCACCATCGGCAAAACCGGTCGGACGGAGACCTCGATGCCGTAGCGATCTCGCAACCCGATGAGCTGGGCAATTGCCAGGTACGAATAGGGGCTGCGGAAAGAGATGAAGACTTCGATGCGCGGCTTTCCGTCGCCGGCCACGCGGATCGCCGATGCAAGCGCGGGAACCGCCCGAGGGGTGAGGTCGAGGGTTCCGGGAAGGCCCTCTCGCTGCAGCCGTTCTTCGAGGAAGTGGAGCCGATCGATGCCCCAATACCAATCCCCACCGTAGTGGATCATGCCCGGCTGGTAGTGGCCGGCGCGCTCGAGCGCGGCGTAGTTGGCTTCGAGCGCCGGCCGCACCGCCTGACCGGATGCGCTCCCGTGCCGTTCGACGATCTGCGCGAGGGCTTTGCCATCGCCGCGCCACACGGCTTCACCGAGCGCGGCCGCAATCTGTAGCGTCTCCTCCGCCGGACGAGGCTCGAGGAGCACCGCATGAGCGCGTCGCACCCGATCCTCGGGCGGTGGCTCGGCATCACGCGGAAAGCTGAGGCCGTAGCTCTGCGCCAGAAGCGCTGCATCGCGGATCGCATGATGCAGCAACTGCTCGGGGGCAGGGTTCGCGGCAGGTCCCGGCTGTGCCACAGGGACGAGCTCGATCGACAGGCCGTACGTGCTCGCCAAGCGCGGCGCGACCTGTGCGAGCAGGTGGCTGTAGGGGTCGTCCGCGCGATAGTAGAGTCGGGCGCGGCGTTGGCCGCCCCGCAGCCACCGGGCGGTGGTGTAGAGCGCATGCTTGGCGGGACGCGAGCTCAGGTACACGTTGAGAACGGTCCCGATCAGCCTGGATTTTGCAGACAACTACGCGGCTCCCACGAGCTCGTACACTTTGGTCACCGCTTCGCCGAGCTTGGTCGGATCCGGGCCCCCGGCTTGCGCGAAGTCGGGCCGGCCTCCGCCGCTGCCACCAACGACGGAGGCTGCTGCTCTGACGATGTCGCCTGCGCGGAATCGATTGGTCAGCGCCTTGGAAACGCTACAGACCAGCATGGCCTTCTTTCCATCTTTGCTCGGCGAGCCGAGTAGGACGACCGCCGGCGCAAGCTTGTCCCGGAGCTGATCGGCCATCTCACGCAACGTGCCCGCGTCTCCAATTTCGACGATGGCGCCGAGCACGCGACCGCCCTCGATCTCACGAGCTTCGGAGGACAAATCGGCCTGACCGCCCGAGGCCAGAGCTCGCTTGAGCCTTTCGATCTCGCGCTGCGATTCCTTTTGCTGTTCGACGAGGCGCTCGACTCGATCGCGTACCTGTGGGACCGGCGCCTTGAGGAGGGTCGCCGTTTCTGCGAGCTCGGATTCGACGCGCCGCAAATGGCGGAGGGCATTGAGCCCCGTCGTCGCCTCGATACGACGCACGCCGGCTGCAAGGCCTGCTTCGGAGAGAATCTTGAACAGGCCGATATCCCCGGTGCGGCGGGCGTGCGTGCCGCCGCACAGCTCGAGCGAGGGACCGATGCGCAGCATGCGAACCACGTCACCGTATTTCTCTTCGAAGATGCCGATTGCGCCGCGCTTCTTGGCCTCGTCGATGGGCAAGGTCTCCGTGGTGATCTCGGTGTTGTCGAGCACGCGGGAATTCACGAGGTTCTCGATTTGCTTGATTTCTGCGGGCGAGAGCGGACGGGTGCCGCTGTAGTCGAAGCGCAGACGCTCGGGGCCGACGAGCGAGCCTTTTTGCGCCGCCGTTTCCCCGACTACTTGGCGCAATGCCCAGTGCAGCAGATGCGTCGCGCTGTGGTTGCGACGGGTCGCGCTTCGTAGGCCCTGATCCACACGGAGCTCGACCTTGGGGCCGGGCAGGAAGGATCCCGAAAGCACTCGACCCCGATGCACGATGAGACCCTCGACCGGTTGTTGGGTGTCTTGCACCTCGAACGCAGCGCCTTCGGTCTCGATGGTGCCGCGGTCGCCCACCTGCCCGCCTTGCTCTGGATAGAACGGTGTCTGCCGGACGATGATCTCACCCGTCTCGCCGGCGCCGAGCTTCTGGACCCGGGCGCCGCCGGAGAGCACCGCGAGGACCTCGCTTCGAACGTTTTCGGCATCGTACCCGACAAACTCCGTTGCTCCGACCTCCTGGACGACCGCCTGGTAGATTTCAGCGACTGCGCTGCTCCCAACTTTGGATCCCTGGCTCCGCAGGCGCGCCTGTGCGAGCTCTCGTTCGAAGCCTTCGTGATCGACCTCGAAGCCCTGCTCCTTGCCGATGACGTCCTGAAGATCGAGCGGAAAGCCGTAGGTGTCGTAAAGCCGAAAGGCAACACTACCGGGTAGTGACCGCCCGCCTCTTCGTTCGATCCATTCGTCGTTGTCCGAAATCAGCTGCAGGCCCCGATCCAGCGTGCGACGGAAGCGCTCCTCTTCCTGCTGCGTGATCTCCGCGATGAGCGCCTGCCGCTCGCCGAGCTGCGGATAGACGTCGCTCATGTTCTGGGCCACGCGAAGCGCGCAATGATGGAAGAACGGCTCTTCGATGCCGAGGCGGTGCCCATGGCGGATCGCCCGGCGCATCACGCGCCTCAAAACGTAGGAACGGCCGTCTTTGTCCGGGAATACACCCTCGGATATCAAGAAGGCGGTGGTCCTGGCGTGGTCTGCGATGACCCGCATGCTGATGTCGTCGTCTCTTTGGCTGCCCCGATAGCGCTTGCCGGAAATCTCCGCTGCCAAATCGACGACGGGCCTCAACAGGTCGGTGTCGTAGTTGCTCAGGACTCCTTGCTTGACGACGGCGATCCTTTCAAGGCCCGCGCCGGTGTCGATCGATGGCGCCGGGAGAGGATCCATCTGGCCGTCCGCGTGGCGCTCGAACTGCATGAACACGAGGTTCCACAGCTCGAACCAACCTCGGCCATCGGCCGATGGCTCCTCGCCGAAGGTTCGAGGATCGACGTCGTCGAGGCCCAGGCAATAATGGATCTCCGAGCAGGGGCCGCAGGGCCCCGTGTCGCCCATCTGCCAGAAGTTGTCTTTGGCCCCGCAGCGGATGATTCGCTCAACCGGGAAGCCCGTCACGTCTTTCCAGATGGCGGCCGCCTCGTCGTCCGCGGGTGCGAGGCCTTGCTCGCCACCGAACACCGTGACGACGATCCGCTCGGGGTCGAGCGCGAGGGTGTCGATGAAGTAGTCCCAGGCAAACCGAATCGCATCGCGCTTGAAGTAGTCGCCAAACGAAAAGTTGCCGAGCATCTCGAAAAAGGTGTGGTGCCGCGCAGTGACACCCACGTTCTCGAGGTCGTTGTGCTTGCCACTGATGCGAATGCACTTCTGGGACGAGGTGGCGCGCAAATATGGGCGTTCTTCTTTTCCGGTGAAGACGTCCTTGAACTGGACCATCCCGGCGTTCGTGAACATCAGAGTGGGATCGTTGGGCGGCACGAGCGGGCCGGAAGCGACCCTTTCGTGGTTTCGCTCCGCGAAGAACCGAAGAAACGATTCCCGAATTTCCGACGAGGAAGCCATTGGTTCCGATTGCTAGCGCTAGTGCAGCGCCCACGCAATGCCTGTGCTAGAGCAACCGCCGTGCTGACGTGCCTGCGCGTCCGAAGCTTTGCGGTCATCGAAGCGCTCGAGGTCGAGCTCGATCCCGGGCTCAACATCGTCACGGGCGAAACGGGCGCGGGTAAGTCGATATTGGTCGATGCGCTGCAACTGGTCCTCGGAGCGCGAGGCCGGCCCGAGGTGGTGCGCACCGACGCCGAAGCCGCGGAGGTGGAGGCCTTGTTCGATTTGAGCAACCAGCCCGAAACGCTGCACGCCCTTCGGGATCAGGGCGTCGAGACCGACGGGGAGTTCTTGGTTCGACGGGTGGTCAGCGCAACCGGCCGAACCCGCGCCTACATCAACGGACGGCTCGCAACCCTCGCTCAGCTCCGGGAGGCCACCAAGGGACTTGCCGACATCTCCTCCCAACACGAGTACCACTCACTCGCGGACGCGCGTCACCATCTGAGGTATCTCGATGCATTCGCGCGACATCCGTCGCTGCTGGCGGAGGTCGAGCAGGCGCACGCCGCGCTGGTGGGTGCCGCGGCACGTCTCGAAGCCGTGGTCACCGAAGAGCGCGGAAGGCTCGATCGGGAGGACTTGCTTCGCTTCCAAGTGCAGGAGATCGACGACTTGCGAGAGGTCCTCGAAGCGGAAGAGGCGCTGTCGGTGGAACGCGAGCGTCTGCGCCACGCCGAGAAGCTCGGCATGCTTTCCTCGGAGGCCGAAGCGAGGCTCTATTCCGACGACGAGTCGATCTGTGGTGCGCTCTCGCGGATCGCTTCTTCGATGGAGAACGCGTCAGGCTTCGATCCGAGCCTCGAGCCCATCGCGGCACGAGTCCGGGAGGCGTTGGTACAGTTGGAGGACGTCGCGTCCGAGCTGGGGCGCTACGGTCGGAGCTTGTCGTACGAACCGGATCGCTTGGCGATGCTCGAGGATCAGCTCGACCGGCTGTCGCGGCTCAAGAGGAAGTACGGTCGAAACGCCGAAGAGATCTTGGCCCATCGCGATCAGGCCTTCGCCGAGCTGCAATGCTTGGAAGGCTACGAGGAGCGTCTCGACCGGTGCCAGCGGGAGTACGACGAAAGCCTGGAAGCAGCGTCGCGCGTTGCGTTTGCCCTCCGGGCCAAGCGAAAGAAGGCGGCCGCCAAGCTGAGCAGCGCGATCAGCAAGGAGCTCTCCTCGCTCGGCATGGGTGAGGCGAAAGTCCTGGTGGAGCTGGCGGCGCTGGAAGGCGGACCCCGCGAGCTTCAAGTGCAGGGCGCACGTCTCTCTCCCACGGGGATCGATCGTGCCGAGCTGTTGATCGCCCCGAATCGCGGTGAAGAGGCCAAGCCGCTTCGGAAGATCGCGAGCGGCGGGGAGCTGTCGCGGTCGATGCTTGCGATCAAGCGGGTGCTCGCGGGGCTCGGCCCCGCAAGCCTCTACGTGTTCGACGAGGTCGATTCCGGCGTGGGAGGCGCCGTAGCCGAGGTCATCGGCCGCAAGATCCACGAGGTCGCCAAGCACAGCCAGGTGCTCTGCATCACCCACCTGCCGCAGATTTCGGCATACGCGGACGCGCACTATCGGGTGCACAAGGAGGTCGTGGGTGATCGAACCAAGAGCGACATCCGGCTCTTGACCGAGCCCGAGCGACTCGAAGAGATCGCCCGCATGCTCGGCGGCGTCCGCGTCACCGACCAGGCACGCGCGGCAGCCCAAGAGCTAATCCGAAGCGCCAACGCCGTCTAACGCCCACTAACGCCGATCTGCATTTCCACCAAGTCGATCCCCGCAACTCGATCCCCGGAGAACGCGTCGCGACGGGCGTGCTCACGAGCGGGACCCGCTCGCCCGGCTCCTCAAGTCCTCACACAACTAGGCTCCCGCCCCCTCGCTGTGCTGCCCATCCCGACCCGTCCTCCTTCGTAGAAGTCGACGTATGGAGGGCTCGGAAAAACGCGACGTGAGGTAGGCGCTAGCGTGGGGGAGGCGGGGTGGGGATTGCGGGTTCACGCTTCGCGACTACCTCTCGTGCAGTGACGCGTTGTGGTTATACGACTGAAGCGCAGCAACAACGTCGGAGCACGGGCCCATCATCCCCACCCCGCCTCCCCCACGCGAACGCCTACCTCCGATTGGCACGCCGCCCGAGGGGCGGTTTGCGTGGCCTCAGGCTTCCAGCCCTTCCGGCCACCTTTGCAAACCGCCCCGTTCCGTGGAACCTCGTGTCGCGTTTTTTCCGAGCCCGTGCTTACGCCCGTCGCTCACCCGGGTCGTTCGCGTTGGGCGAACCACGTTTGGTAGCGTTCCATTCGCCGCTGCTGCTCCTCCGGAGCACGCCTCTGGCAGGTCGCGCGTTCTTCGGAGGCCTCGGGCGCGCCCCATCGAATCTCGACGCAGTCGTTCGGGTTGTAGGCGGTTTCCATCGCCTCGGCGCGATCGACGAGGTCCGCAAGCGTCAGCTTCCAGGTGCTTCCATCCGATCGGGTGTACTCGAAAGCGCGCTTTTGAAGCTCGGCCCGTAGCGTTTCCCGAACGCGCCAGGCTGCTTCTTCGCGATCGGCTTCCTGCACTCCAAACCTTTCCGGATGAGCGGCGACCGCTTCCGGGAAAGACATCACCGCGTCGATGCTGATCAGCAACCGCATGTCCCGCGATGGTGTGGAGTAATCCTCCCAGGGTCCAGTAGTCAGAAACAAGGCACTTCCATGTGGCATCTCGATCGGCGCGTAGCCCTCCGCCTTCATGAAGTCTTCACCGTTTTGAACCGAGCTCAGCCTTCGCTGGACCGATTCCTCGAGCGCATCGACCAGGCTGACCTGTCTGCCCACCGGGTCGAGCGGACGTGGGTTGATCAAACCGTCCATCACAGAATAGAAGTCATCCGCGGTGCCGCGGTATTGCTCGTCGGACCATGCCTGTGCTCCGCGGCGAAGATCCTCGTTGGTCGAGGCGACAAACGAGGCCGTGGGTGCGGCCGGGTCGTAGGAAAGGGGCCGCCACCCCTTGAAGCCGGCGCCCACGACTTCGATGTTTGGGGTGAACAAGAACGAGCCCCGCCAGAATCTACGGCGTCCGACCGTTCCGTCGGGCTGAGCGTCGGCGCCGATCAACACGCCGTATTCGCCAATGCGCTGGGGCTTCCAACGGGCCACGACGAGGACGTGCCCGTAGGGGTCGGCGAACACCGTCCCAGGACGGATCGCACGCCGGCTCAGTCGAATGGGGTAGAAGTCCGTTTCGTCGTCATTCGGAAGGGTGCGCGGGCTCGAAGAGTGCACGGTGCCCGCCAGGCGGCGCATGAATCGGGCGAAAGCAGAAACATCGTCGCCGGCCGGCACCCATTCGAGGTTGCTCCCCACCACTGGGTCGCACCTCGGCGCCTCGGTCGCGCGGCCCCTTGAGCAGGTGCGATAACCGAACGGCAAGCGGAGCTTCCACGCGAAGTAGGCCCGCAGGAAATAGGGCAGGTCAGCGCAGTCCGGTTCTAGGGCGAGCTGGCCATCCTCGCCCGGCATTTGGTAGTCGTAGAGCAGATTGCGTTCCGGGTCATCGATGAGCGCCTGCAGCCGCGGCCAGGTCACGTCGTCGTCCGACGGCTCGCGAAACAATTGCTCGATGAAGGCCGAGTAGAGATTCTCGGTGTCACGCCCCCAAGGCGCTTCGACCTCCCACGCCGGCCCGGCTTCCGTGCGCGGCGGAGGCTGCTTGGGGTGCGCCGACACTGCGATGCGCTGGCAGGCGAGAATGTCGTCGCCATCGCCAAAAACTGCCGTCCACCGGCCGGCCGCCGGCTCTGCGACCTCGATCCACCGGCTGCGGGGCGGCCCATCGAGCAGGTGTTGCTCCGGCTCCACCAAGCTGCCCTCTGGCGCGAAAAGCACCAGAGACGCCAACCCCGGATCCCGCTCGCTCGTCATGATGACGCGCAGTGGCTGCGAGGTGCTCGGATGACGCGGCGCCTGGAAGATCGCCGTCTGCTTCGAATCTACGCAGCGACCCTCGGGCAAAGCGATCGGAGCGCTCGGACGGCGCTCGGCGTCGGCCACGAGCGATGAACTGGGTGCACCGCCCATCACGGTGACGCGGGTGATGCGACTGAGAAAGTCGCGCCGCGATGTTCCTGCCCCGAGTGTGAGGTCGCTGACGGCCACGCGATCGACCCTGTTGACGGTTTCCGCGTCGGCGCCATCACAGGGCGTCAAGAACTCCGAGAACGCATGAATTGCCATCGGCGCGCCGCTCTCGGTCGTGCCGAGGTAGAGCATGATGTGCCCGGGAAACTGCAGCAGCACGACACCGTGACGCGCGCTCTCCTCGATCAAGAGACGCTTCTCGTCGAGATCCTCGAGGCTCGATACGTCGATGGAAAAGGTGCCCGCCATGGCCTGCTTCGCGCTGTGTCGCGGAAGCTCGAGCCCGAAATGCCCAAAGAGATCGAGCATGAATCGCGAGCAGTCGTAACCGGCCTCGTTTCCGCCCCATCCGTACGGAAAACCGAGCATCGAGAACGCTTCGGTGAGCACCGCCCGTCGCGTGAGCGGCCGAAGCTCGCGTTTGTCGAGCGCTGCTTGGATTTCGGCGCGCTCCACGGGTGATGATAGAGATCTCGCGTCGACCCAGCCGAGCGCATAGGACGTGCGCGCAAGGTGCATACCGTTGTCCCAGCGTGCCAGCAGCTGCACGATCTCTCCTTCTCGAATCGTGCTGCACCGATTTCGATCGAACGCCGCGTCGACAGGCGTCTGAAACAAGCCTTCATCGAGAGGTCCGCACCGCAGAGCGGTGAGCCTCTGGGCAACTCTCCATTCGTCGAGCTCCGCGACTCCGCGTGTCGAGTCGAGCATCGCCGTGGCGTCCCCGTCGAGGGGCGCCCCATCGACGTTCACGAGCGCTTGCGTTTCGAGCTCGGCTCGCAGATAGGCGAGTCGTTCGTCGACCTGGGTGCGCAGCCCGTCTCGGTCGATCGGGCTCAGGAGATCGACCTGCCCCCGAGGCTCTCCCGAGTCATCCGGCTCTCGGAGCGCAATGTTGTGCCGCCGGATGTCGTCCAGGCCGAGCAGTGGCTCATCGAGCGATCCGTACATGGCGTTCCGAGCAAGCCAATAGTCGAGTGTTTCGTGCTCCCGGGTCACGTTGGGGAGTGGCGTGCTCACGTTTCGTGATTCGGGGCACGAGACGGGCCTCGGCGGTTCCTCCCGCGCAGCTTTCGTTTCCCGACACCCCTCGAGGCAACAAATCACCAAGACGCCCGCGAGGGCCCGAAGGAGCGCTATGTGGGAGCCAGCATCCATTGGATGATTTGGTCTTCGACGGTACCCCCGTGCCCCAGCCCGAGGTCCACTTTCCTAGGAAACCCGACGTGGCCCCCCTGGCTGGTCACGATCGGTCGAAGCGTACCGGCATTGTGCAGCCAAGGACGGATGGTGTCGATCGGCACCATCGGATCGTGCTCTGCGGCCACGAATAGGGTGGGTGTCTCGATCTCGTGAAGCACCCTGCACGCGCTGGTTCGAGCCCAGTAGTCGGCGGCTCCTAGGAAGCCGTGACGAGGCGCGATGATCCGTTCGTCCCATTCCTCGATCGTGTCGATGAGGAGCGCGTCGGACACCGGCAAGGGCACGCCGCGACGAACGGCCACGTGGCGATAGATCTCCTTGAGCGCTTTCAGGACGTGGCGACGGTAGAAGGCACCACGCGGCTTGTCGATGGCCCGGGCGCCCCGCTCGAGGTCGATCGGAGAGCACACGGCCGCGGCGGCGCGCACCCTCGCATCGGGCTGGTATGCCAGATAACGAAGCATCATGTTGCCCCCGAGGGAATAGCCGAGCAGAAGAATCTCCTCGTAGCCTTGCAGCGGCGCGCTCCGTAGGGTGGCCTCCAGATCTTCGAGCAGGCCGGCATGATAGTAGTCGGAGCCGCTTCGGTCTGCGCCCCGCAGATTGAGGCGCAAGCTGTGGATCCCTGCGCGCTCTGCAGCGCCTGCCGCGTTACGCGCGTAGTAGCTGGTTGCGCTCCCGCCGAGACCGTGGACGATGACGACAATGGTGCGCGACTCCCGGCCTCGCGAGAGCCGTCCGCTCAGCCGCACGGTTCCGACGGCGCGGTCGGTAATACGCGTTTCCCATGGCTGCCACTCGGGAACCTTCGATGGGAGCAGGTTGTGACGAAGATAGGGGCCGAGGGTCCAGTAGTGACCCTTAATATTTGCAAACTTCTCAATCATTACGGGATATTTATCGCCCGCAGACACTTTTTGCGGACATAAGGTCCTGAAATTTCAAACACCGACTCGGACCCGCCGTCGCGCGGCAGCGTAGCGGCCAACCGGCGAAAAGAAAACGGCCCAAGGTTTGCCCCTGAGCCGTGCGTCGTGCCGATCAGATCGGCGCTGTTGCCATGGCCCACGGCTAGTCCTCAAAACTCCTTGGCACGGCTACCATCGCCCCTATCAATACGCCGACAACCCCGAGGACGACGACGGGAATGGTAACGCCCAGCGCAATCGCTCGCTTGCGATTCCGTTCCTCAGTGGCTCTCTGACTCTGAGTGTCGAGGTCAGGCTCGTCAGTCTCTGGTGCGGGCGAGGACTCAGTTTCATCCACGTTCGTGGCCTTGGGTTTGGCTGTTGGGTCCACGAATGCTTCCGGGTGCCATCGCTCCAGGCGTGAACCCTCGAAGTAGTAGAAATAGCTAGCCCGCAACATGAGCTGCGGTGGCAGATGATGCTGCGCATGGAGAGTCAAGCCAGCGCTTGACGCGGCTCCCTCACCGGCTTGTGCGCTCACGCTCACAGGCAAAGCCATTAGTCCGGGGAGCACCAATGCAAAACCAACAATGTAACGCATGATCCACCTCCCGCATTCAAGCGCGGGACTACAGGCAACAGGGAGGCACCAGCCGTGCCAATCCGGTTTGCTGCGTGGTTTCCGTTGCGGCGACGCGCAGGATTTGCGTTTGCTGCGTATAAGCGCAGCGGATGCGCGGCTTCAGCCGAAAGAAAACGGCCCACGGTTTCCCTGAGCCGTCGTTGTCGTACCGAACGTGTCGGCGCCTAGAGAGCCAGCGTCCCGGCTCCCGTAATGACCCTTCCATCTCATGAATCGTTGGGCTCGAGCACGCTGACGGCGGGCGCCTCTTCGGCGGGCTGATGCCACGCGTAGAAGGGCGGGCGATCCTTGCACATCGGACGGTCGTCGTCCGCGCAGTAGATGCGGACGTGGAAGTGGCTGCGGTGCGGAGCGCCATGGCTCGGTTGGGTGATCACGCGACGGGCCCGCATGAGCAGCTCCGGGTTGGCGTGCTCTCGAACCGCCTGGCGCATCAGAAGCCGCTTGACCGTGTTGGAAACGAAGATGTGCTGGACGTCGGTGGTCGGATGGCTCAGCAGCGACTCGATGAGCGCCCAGTTGCGCGCGGCGTCGAACTTGTAGAGGCTGCCCCACTGCTTGCCCATGCCCTGATTGTTGAGCCGGACGAAGAGGTGTGCGTCGATTGGATTGGACCTCCGGTCAAGCAGGTAGAATCCGAGATCGACGTCGCGGCCGCTCTGGTGCGACACGTGCGGCCGGAACCGGCCGCCGCCCGGACGGGATATGTCGCCCACCGTGAGCTGGGAGCTAGGATAGCGAAAGGCGACCTCCTGCGAAGCCCGCTCGATCAAGCGAACCAGCTCCCCTGTACCGTACCGCGCGTCGAGGGACCCGTCCTTCACACGCATGGTTCTATCGTCGTTGATCCGAATCCCGAATCGGAGCAGGCCGCGGTTGGGATAGCCAACCGATACGCTCGGCGCGGGCTCGAGGTCCGACGGGGCAATCCTGCGAGGCATCCTCGCGATCTTTTCGAGGTCCTCGTCGGACGGCTCCGTGTGGCTCTCCGCATGCTGAGCCTCGCGCAAGATGGGGTCCGCCGTCATGGGCAACTCGGCGGACGCCGAGGTGCCGAACGACCCGGAGAGCCAAACCATCGAGGTCGCAGCGAGCGCGCAAACCCACGGCACGAGCCGGGATTGCCCTTTCCTCATTGTGCGTTGAGTCTCCATAATCGCCGCGCCAAGTCTGGCCCGATTCCCCTCCAATGCCAGTTTGAGGTTCAGAAAACCCGCTTGCCAAGGCTGAGTACGCGTTCAGCCGGGCGTTTTTTTCGGGGTTCCGCCCAATAGGCGTGGTTTTTCTCACATTTTCGGCGACGAATCAACCGAGGGCGGGCTCTTCAGCCGTGATTTTTTCTCGTGGAAGATCGCTCGGTGGGGCCACCGCGGCGCCCCGTAGGTATCGAATTAGAAGCCACCAGATGACGCCCGTGCCCCAAACCAAACCCACGACGACGCCCCCATCGATGATGCCTCGCCAGGGTTGGGGCAGGGCCCGCACCCACCAAATGACGATGATCAGGACTCCGATGAAGCTCCAACTCACCGTCATTTGCCGCCGCGTCGAATGGAAGAGGCTCATGCAGAAGGGCAGCGCCAGGACGATCCAGAGCGGCTTGGGATGCCTGCCCAGATAGACTGCGCGGGCCACCACGCGCGGGGAGAATCGGAGTTGGAACGCGCGGTACCCCTCGAGATAGGCATTGGCGACGACCCAGACCAAGTAGATCGCCTGTTGTCCGGGGCTCATCAGACCTTCGGTCCAAGGCTCGACCGCAACGGGCGTCAAGCGCCAAATTGCGCGGCCGAGCAGAAGCGAAACCCACGCGACGCCCCAGGCGGCGACCAGCTTTTCGACCCAGGGCCGCATGATCGGCGCGACGTTAGCAGCCTCACGAGGGATGTCGACTTGCCGGAGGCTTGCATCCGCCGCCATGCTCATGGGTAGCTAGGAATACGCGTTTGGACGACTCGATTGACGAGATGGAGCTGGACGAGCAGGTCGCCAAGCCGCGCCGCCCCGGTCTCCCGGTCGAGCCGCGGCGGCTGTGGTGGCTGTTGGCGGAGCACCGAACGCTGCTGGTGCGAGCTTTCGTCGCGGCAGCGCTCGTTGCGTTGGTCGGCTTCTTCTTGCTGCCCGCGCGTTACAAGTCGTCGGCGCAGCTGCTCTATGAAGGGATTCCACTCCTCGATCCGGACGAAAGAGCGCAAACACCAGACGCATTCGTGCACTCCGCGTTGGCATTGAGCCGACTTCGAGAGGTTCGTGAACGACTCGGTTGGAGCGTTACCCTCGAGGACCTTCGCAGCCAGGTAACCGTCGAGCTGGAAGCATCCACCTCGATGCGTATCGTCGGAAAGGCCGGGTCCGCCGAGGACGCGCTCGCGTTGACGCAGGCGGTCGTCGAGGCGTTTCTCGCAGGACAGCGGGACTTCAACCAGAAGCGCCTAGAACGCCTCGGGGCAGAGAACGAGCTCGCGCTTCAGCACGCGAGAGAAAGCCGTGAGCGTGCCCTCGAAGCGTACGAGGCGTTCCGCGAGAAGAGCGGAGAGCCCAACGTGCTCGAGGTGCAGGAGAGTCTGTTGGCGCGATTCAATGACGTACGTGCGCAAGCAGAAGAGGCAGCGGTCGAAGCAGCGGCGCAGAAGGCTCGAATCGAGGAGCTCGAGCAGGCGCAGCGCGAGCTGCCCCGGCAGATCGTTTCGAGCGCAAGGGTAGGCTCTCCCGTCGATACCCCCCTCGCACGCGCGCGCGCGGAGCTTGCCGAAGCGCGTGCCTCGCTGAGCGAAGAGCATCCGAGGGTGCAGGCCCTCCGGGAGCGGGTTGCCAGCCTTCAAGCGCAGCGGGGCAACGAAGCGGCAGAGCTCGGCGAGCAGACAGTCACCGCCAATCCCGCGCGGGCCTCGGTCGATCAGCAGATAGCCACGGCCCGGGCCGCCCTCGCCGCTGCGCAGGAGCGGGAGTCTGCCTTCCGTGTGCTCCTGTCCTCGATCAAGGAGGAAGCGGGATCACTTGCGCCTGAAGAGGCGGAGACGCGGCAAATCGTACGGGAGCTGGAGGTTGCCAATGAGCGACTCGAAGAGCTGAACCGGCAGGCCGCGAGCATTCGGGACGCCTCGGTGCGGCCTCTCACCGGGTTTCGTGTGCTCTCTGCGCCCACGCTTCCCGAAGAGTCCAAGCGTTCGGGCGTCCATATCTTGGGTGTCGCAATGCTCCCTGTCTTGACCGTTCTGATCTTCGCTTTGGTGATCATCGGCAGGCGTCTCAGAACCCTGACCGTCGAAGCGCCGCGGGAGGTCGCTTGGTGGGGCAATGGTCCGGTCCTTGGCACGAGCGTCTGGCCGCGCGATCCGGATGCGCTCGATACCTTCGTCGACGAGCTACAGGATCAAGGCATGTACGGCGCCGGCCGCACGCTGGTGGTTCCAGCTACCGAGACTGAGAGGGAGATCGCCTGTTCCTTTGCCATGCGGCTGGCGGAGGCGCCGTGGTTGGCGGCAGCAATCCTCGACGTGGGCGACAGGGGCGGCAAAAACGCGCCCTATTCGCCCTTGGTAACGCCGGCCCCGCCTGCCTCCGCACAGCAGACGCCCGGGCCCCCGCAAAGGCCGAGGCGTCTCTCCTCGCAAGCCAGCCCTTCGGTGGCCACAGGCCGGGTGATCACCACGCCGCCCTCAAGGCCGCCGCGCAAGAGGACTGTGGTTGGGTTGCCTGCGGTGAAGCCCTTGGGCACTGGCCCCGACTCGGACGCCCCCCCAGAGGCGCCCGCATCACCTGTCCGAGATGCAGCAGCGTCCGCTCCCCAGCCTTCGTCGGGACCGAGAGCCGAAGGCTTTCGCTCGAAGCGCAATGCGCGAGCGACGATCCGCATGGTCGTGCCCGCCAATGGCGTCCGCGCGGAGGCTTCCGCGGTCGGTGACCCACCGGCGGAAGAGGAGGCGTTTCTGTTGACCCGTCCCGTCCCGGTGATTTCCGGCGACACCGGTGCGCAGGCCTCCGCAAGAGCGGACGCCGAGTCTCAAAGGGCCGCCGCTTCGAGCGCCGTGATGCGTGCCGCAGTGAAGCTGCTCGGAGACGAAGACGACTTGACGGAGATTCGGCGTTCTCAGCCGCCCATATCCTCCGCAACCGGGCAAGTGAGAGGCGTCGCGCTTGCCTGGAACGGCCCGCTCAGCGGCCCAGTCCTGCGGCGCGCGGCGCGGCTGGCCCACCGGGTGATGGTCGTCGTTTCCTCCGGAATGAGCGGCATCGAGCTGGCGAAGCTTCCGACCCGTCTCGGTCGCCAAAACGGCGTCGGGTATGTCCTCGTCAACGTCGACGATGCGTACGTGGACCTCGAAGATCGCGTCGGCCCCGTCGAGGCATTCTGGCAAGCCCCTCGGGAAGGAGAGGCGGGCGAGCGCAAGCTTCGCTAGGCGCGCGTTGCGGCCCGAATCGCTCTAGTCTATTTAGCTCTCGCTGTGTCCGACACCGAGGAGCAACTCAACGTTTTTGCGCCGGCCACGAAGTCCGAGTGGCTCGCCAAGGTGGAGGCAGACCTCAAAGGTCAACCCGTTGCCAAGCTGCAGTCTACCATTCCCGGCGGGCTGGTCCTCGAGCCGCTGTACATGGCCGAGGATGTCCAGGATCTTCGACCGGTGGGGCTGCCCGGCGTCTATCCTTATGTCCGCGGGACGTCGCCCGTGGGCAGTTGGGTGCTGCAACAGGAGTACGAAGATCCTCGTCCGAGCGTCTGCCGGGAGCTGATTCGTCGCGATCTGGAACGCGGCGCCGAAGGCGTGTGGCTTCGGCTGGGCCCGCGCCGCGGTTGCCGAGTCCTCACCGTCGCGGAGTTGGATGATCTGCTCGGGGCGGTCGATCTGTCCCGTGTTTCCGTGTCAGTCGATGGCGGCGCGGACGCGCTCGCGGTGGCGTCCGGTTTTCTCGTGCTGGCAAAGCGGCGAGGCGTCGCGCACGAAACGCTCGAAGGGAGCTTCTGCTTCGATCCGGTCGGGCTCCTCGCCGGTGAAGGGCGCATCGAGGGCGGACCGAGGGCGCGCTTCGGCGAGCTTTGCGACCTCGCGAGCTGGTGTGCGGTCCACGCTCCCGGCCTTCGGGCGGTGCACGTGTCGAGCGACCCCTACGATGGAGGCGGTGCGAGCGCAGCACAAGAGATCGCATACACGCTCGCGACCGGGATCGAATACCTGCGTCAGCTCACCAACGCTGGAATGAGCGTCGAGGCGGCCGCGCGGCAAATCGGATTCAGCTATGCGGTTTCAGGCGATTTCTTCACGCAGATAGCGAAGCTCCGTGCGGCGCGCGGGTTGTGGGCAAAGGTCGTGACGACCGCCGGCGGCGAGCCCGCGGCCGCGGCCATGCAGGTGCACGCTCGGACCTCGCGCTTCACCAAGACACAGCGCGATCCGTGGGTGAACATGCTTCGAGCGACCGCCGAATGCACGGCGGCGGCTCTTGGAGGTGCCCAAAGCATCGCCACTTTGCCGTTCGATTGCGCGATTGGGCCCGCGAGCGAGCTCGCCCAGCGTGTCGCCCGCAACACCCAGATCGTATTGCGAGAGGAGTCGCATCTCGACGCCGTGGCCGACCCAGCCGGTGGTAGCTGGTTCGTGGAGCGCCTCACCACCGAGCTGGCCCGCGCCGCCTGGGCCGAGGTCCGATCGATCGAAGAGGTGGGAGGAATCGTGAAGGCGCTCGGATCGGGCCGAATCGTCGATGCAATCCGTGACGTCGCAGAAGCCCGGCGCCTTGATCTGGCCACACGGAAGACTCCGATCGTCGGTGTGAGCGAGTTTCCTAGCTTGCGGGAAGCTCCCGTGGAGCGCGAGCCCGTCAGGAACGAGGAAATCAGCCGCTTGGTCCAATCATCTCTCGATTCACTCGACCCGACTGCGCATCGGGACAATTTCATCGAGCTCGCGCGCACCGTGAACGATTCGGAGCGTGGTCAGGGTGCGCTCACGCGAGCATCTCTTGCGGCCGTGACGGCCGGTGCCGACTTGTACAGCGTGGCAACCGTCCTTCGGCATGGACAGCCCGATTTTCACGCCGAGCCCATCGAGCAATGGAGAGCGGCCGAGCTCTGGGAGCATCTCCGCGATCGCACGAGCAGCAGCCCCGAACGGCCGAAGGCCTTTTTGGCGAACCTCGGCCCGATTCCATCGCACAGAGCCCGTTCGACTTGGGCTCAGAACTTGCTCGCCGCGGCGGGGCTCGACGCGATCACCAACGATGGATTCGCAGACGCGGAAGCGCTCGCTGCCGCATGGAAGGAGTCGTCCGCGGCGCTTGCGGTGATCTGCGGAAGCGACCGGGATTACGAAACCATGCTCGACCCGGCGGTTGCGGCGCTCAAGACGGCTGGTTGCCCACTGCTGTTGCTGGCGGGGCGGCGTGCCGAGCGAGAGGCGGCGCTCCGGGAGAGCGGAGTGAGCGACTTCGTTTTCGTGGGCGCCGATGTCTTCGGCGTCATGACTCGTGTCCTCGATTCCATTGGGGTGCCGCGATGACTCGCTTGCCCGATTTCAGCCGGATCGATTTCGAGGCGCTGGACAGCGCCGCCCGTGGGTCGATCGACGATTGGAAGGCGCGTGCGGGCGAACGTGCAGCGCAGTCGTGGGAGACGCCCGAGGGCATCGAAGTGAAGCCCGTGTACCTCGAGCAAGACCTCGAGCCGGTGAGTCACCTCGACACGGTGCCGGGCTTGCCTCCTTACGTTCGAGGCCCGTACCCGACGATGTACGTGCAGCGGCCTTGGACCATCCGGCAATACTCGGGGTTTTCGACAGCAGAGGAGAGCAATGCGTTTTATCGCCGCAACCTCGCTGCCGGCCAAAAAGGTCTATCCATCGCGTTCGATTTGGCGACCCACCGCGGATACGATTCAGATCATCCCCGCGTCGCCGGCGACGTCGGCATGGCGGGCGTCGCAATCGACTCGATCAAAGACATGCGAATCCTGTTCGATGGCATTCCACTCGACGAGATGAGCGTGTCCATGACCATGAACGGCGCGGTGTTGCCCGTTCTTGCGCTCTACGTGGTTGCCGCGGAAGAACAGGGGGTCGAGCCCAAACAGCTCACGGGCACCATTCAGAACGACATCCTCAAAGAGTTCATGGTTCGCAACACGTACATCTATCCGCCATCGCCTTCGATGCGGATCGTGGCGGACATCTTCAAGTACACGGCGGCCCACATGCCGCGGTTCAACAGCATCAGCGTCAGCGGCTATCACATGCAGGAGGCCGGAGCTACGCAGGATCTCGAGCTCGGATACACGCTCGCGGACGGCCTGGAATACGTGCGTACCGGGCTCGGAGCCGGCCTCGGGATCGACGAGTTTGCGCCACGGATCAGCTTCTTCTGGGCCGTCGGCACCAACTTCTTCATGGAGGTCGCGAAGCTCCGCGCCGCGCGGCTGCTCTGGGCCAAGCTCATCGAGCAGTTCAATCCCCAGAACCCGAAGAGCCTCGCGCTTCGCACCCATTGCCAGACCTCGGGATGGAGCCTCACCGCGCAGGACGTCTACAACAACGTCGTTCGCACCTGCATCGAGGCAATGGCCGCGACGCAAGGCCACACCCAAAGCCTTCACACGAACTCGCTCGACGAGGCGATCGCTCTGCCCACCGACTTCAGCGCACGAATCGCGCGCAACACGCAACTCTATTTGCAGCTCGAGAGCGGAACCACCAAGGTCATCGACCCCTGGGGCGGCAGCTACTACGTCGAGCGCCTCACCCACGAGCTTGCGCTCGCCGCCTGGGCCCACATCCAGGAAGTCGAGGAGCTCGGAGGCATGACCAAAGCCATCGAGGCGGGGCTTCCCAAGCTTCGCATCGAGGAGGCGGCCGCGCGGACGCAAGCCCGGATCGATTCCGGGCACCAGACGATCGTCGGGGTCAACAAGTACCGCCTCGACCAAGAAGACCCCATCGAGGTGCTGAAAGTCGACAACACCGCCGTCCGGGAGGCCCAAATCGCCCGGTTGAAGGAGCTTCGCCGGGAACGCGACGAGTCGGCGCTCAGGCCGAAACTTGAGGCGCTGACCAAGTGCGCCGACACTGGGGAGGGAAATCTGCTCGAGCTGGCCATCGATGCGGCCAGGCATCGAGCCACGGTGGGAGAGATCAGCGACGCGCTCGAGCGCGTGTGGGGCCGTTATCAGGCGACGATTCGGAGTATCGAAGGCGTGTATCGAAACGAAGTGGGCAAGGACTCGGAAGCCATCGATCGGGTGAGATCCCGGAGCGATCAGTTCATGAAGAAGCATGGCCGCCGGCCGCGAATCTTGGTCGCGAAGATGGGCCAGGACGGCCACGATCGAGGGCAGAAGGTCATCGCGACGGCATTCGCGGACCTCGGATTCGACGTCGATATCGGGCCGTTGTTCCAGACCCCCGAGGAAAGCGCAAAACAGGCCGTCGAGAACGACGTGCACATCGTGGGCGCGAGCTCGCTGGCAGCAGGTCATCTCACCTTGGTCCCACAGCTCAAGCGCGCGCTTCGAGATCTCGGCCGCGATGACATCCTGGTCGTAGTGGGGGGCGTGATTCCGCCCGAAGACTACGACGCGCTACGTAAGGCAGGCGCGGTTGCGATCTTCGGTCCGGGAACGGTCATCGCCGATGCAGCCATCGAGCTACTCGACCGCCTGGAAGCCCAATTCGGGGAGCCGTGAAGCTTCTCAGCGCGCAGGCGTACGTGGACGGCGTGCGCGCGGGCGACCGGGCGATTCTGGCACGCGCCATCACCTTGGTCGAGAGCGAGCAACCGGCGCATGCGGCGCTGGCCCAGGGGGTGCTCGAGGCGCTGCTCCCGGAAACCGGGGGGGCCTGCCGCGTTGGGATCAGCGGCGTACCGGGGGCCGGCAAGAGTACGTTCATCGATGCGCTCGGGACGATGCTTACGGGTCAGGGAAGGCGGGTCGCAGTGCTCGCCGTCGATCCCACGAGCAGCGTCAGCGGGGGGAGCATCCTCGGCGACAAGACCAGGATGGGCACGTTGAGCAACGACCCCAACGCGTACATTCGTCCTTCGCCGACGAGCGGGACGTTGGGCGGCGTGGCGCGAAAGACGCGCGAGACGATCCTTCTATGCGAGGCGGCCGGCTTTGATGTCGTCCTCGTCGAGACCGTGGGGGTCGGGCAGTCCGAGACGCTCGTGGCGGGCATGGTCGATTACTTCCTGGTCCTCTTGATTGCCGGTGCGGGGGACGAGCTTCAGGGCATCAAGCGCGGCATTCTGGAAGTCGCCGACATGCTCGCGATCAACAAGGCCGACGGGGACAATCGCGAACGCGCGATTCGTGCGCAGGCCTCGTATCAGAACGCCCTGCGTTTGATGCGGGCGGGCCGAGTGCCCCCCGTGGTCACCTGCAGCGCCCTCGAAAAGCGCGGGCTCAAAGAGCTATGGGCTCTCATCGTCGAGAGCTGGCGGGGCCAGCAGGCCTCGGGCGAGCTGCAGCGCAAGCGCCAGGCGCAGCAGGTGCGATGGATGTGGGACATGGTCGAAAATGGTCTCCGGCGCGCCCTGCGGGGGGATCCGGAGCTGTCCGCGCGCATCGCAGAGCTCGAAGATGCGGTGGCGCACGAGAAGACCACACCGAGCGCGGCCGCGCTCGAGGTCTTGAGGCGGTTCGCAGAGCGCGCGGACGAGGCGCTCAAGCGCGGCTGAGCTCGTCTACCGAGTCGGCACTGCCGGGCGAACGGTTGGCCGGCTTCGGAGTCGGACCGAGAAGCTCCGCCATCCATCGCAGGTCTTCGCTGTACGCGAGCGCGTGCTTGATCACCATGGTGAGCGGCGCGGAGACCAGGGCGCCCACCGGCCCCAGCAGCCACCCCCAAACCACCATGGAGACCAGTACCACCAAAGCGGAAAGGCCGAGCGCGTCACCCATGACCCGTGGCTCGATTGCGCCAATGGCCAAGTTGATGCCACCGTAGCCGGCAGCGACCACGACCGCGTGTCCCGGACCGAACTGTATCAGAGCGAGCATGATGGCCGGTATAGAGGCGATGATCTGTCCGACGTTGGGTATGTAGTTCAAGAGATACGCGAGCAGTCCCCACAAGAGGGGCACGTCCACGTCGCACCACCAACACCAGACGAACACGAGGACGCCCGTGAGAAGGCTCAGAATCGTCTTGGCCACCAAGTACGTATTCACCTCGCGGGCAGCGCCCGACAGCTCTTTGATCTGGGCGGGTGTTGCAATCTTCGCGAGCTTTTCTCGAATGCCCGTCGATTCGAACAGCATGAACGCCACGATCAACAAGACGAGGACCATCTGCGATACGAAGGACGCCGCATACTGAGCCGTGCCGGTGGCCAGATCCAGCATCCACGCGGGCTGAGAGAAGTCGTAAACCGATTGCAGATGAACGCCGTATCCCGCGAGCCACACCTCGAGCTGGGCGAGCTGCCGCGTCAACACGGCAGTGTAAAGCGGAACCCGTTCGGTGAAGGTCGTCAGTGCGGCCGCGAGCGGGAAGCCGAGGGCAGCGCCGGCCGCCACGTCCAGTAGGAGCCCCGAGAGCACAGCCACGAGACGGGTGACTCCCTTGTCGCAAAGCCACATGACCATCGGGGCCGTGACGATGGCGATGAACGCGGCGACGAGCAGGGGCACCAGCAGAGGGGCCGCGAGCTTGACGCCGGCCCCGATCACGACGATCGAGGCGACGATGAGCACGATTCGTCCGCCCTTGGAAATGACCATCCCATCAATGTAGCGCGGATGGCTAAGGCAAGCGATCGAGAAGCTCGAGCTCGGTTCCATCCACCCGCAACGCAGCTTTTCCCTCGATGATGGCGCGTAGCTCGCGGCCCACCAGCACTTCGCGCCAACCGCTGGAAAGGCGCGAAGCTAGACCGAGGACGAGCGAGGTCACGTCGTCACGCGTGGCGAGCGCGGTCGGGTCGAGGTCTTCCCTCGCAGCGCGCTGACTCAGCCATGCCAGGCACAGGGCAATCACGCCGTCCACGTTTGCATTGGTCTCGGAAGCCTTCGGGGGCAGTCGGATCGCGTTTCGGGGAAGCCGGACTCCTCGTTCTACGGCCGCCAACAGCTCCTCGGTATGCTTGAGGTTGCGGGGATCGAGCCCGCGCACGCCACGGAGCTGCTCCGCGCGCCGGGCCGGGCGTTGGGCGAGCGCCATGAGCGCCATGTCGGAGAGCACGGCGCGCGGCGGCCGATTCTGTCTCCTAGCGACGTGGTCCCGCCAGATGGCGAGCTCCTGGGCGACCCCACGCGCCCGTCCCCCGAGCTTGGTCTTACCGCGCAGTCGCCACCATAGGGTTTCGGGTTCGGGAGGGGCGCGATCTTTCGTGCGCAGCCGTTCGATTTCCTCCTCGGCCCAAGCGAGGCGGCCGCGCTCCTCGAGCCCTCGGATGAGCGCGTCTCGAAGATCGAGCAGGTGTGCCACGTCCGAGGCCGCATAGCGCAGATCAGCCTCGGGCAGCGGACGGCGGACCCAGTCGGTCAGCTGAGCGCTCTTGTCCAGTCGAATCCCGAGAAACCCCTCGACGAGCTTGCCGAGCGAGCTGGTCCGGTAACCGCAAAAGAGGGCGGCGATCTGTGTGTCGAAGATCCGCCCAGGCACCGAATCACAAGCAAGCTCCAAAATCTCCAAATCTTGAGAGCCGGCGTGCATGACGCAGACGGCGTCCCGCCGAAAGATCCGACTGAGGGAGCGGATGTCGACGGCGAGCGCATCGACCAATGCGATCCGGTGCCGCGTCGCGATCTGAACGACCGCCAGCTGTGGCACGTAGGTTCGCTCGCGGTGAAACTCGGTGTCGAGCGCGTACGCGCTCGCCTCCTGCAGCTCCCCCAAGAGTTGCTCGAAGTCACGCTGGCTGGCGATCCAATCGAAATCATTCATGGGCAATACGGCCGGCCCGGATGTGGTTTTTCGATCCACTGCGCTCGGCGATCCAGCCAGCGCTCCACCTCGGCATCCATGGGGCCTGCTGTGCTGCGGGCCTCCTCGTGGGTGACGATCTTCGCGCGGGCTTCGGGTCGGGCTCGGGTGAGCGGCCGCGGCTCCACGCCTGCTTCCAGCAGTCTTTTCAGGTGCCAGGGGTACATGGGAGCCGAGTCGCGGCAGCCTTCTTCGATGTCGTCCGGCGTGCAGAAGAATCGAAAGTGGAAGTGGTCGTCGTGAGGGTATGCCGGTTGGCAAGTCATGTCCTCGAATCGAGCGCGGGTGGCGGCGGGGACGTCCTGGACCTCGGCGTATTCGAGCAGAAGGGCTCTCAGGTGCTCGGCCACGTAAATATGCTGAAGCAGCGCTCGCTCGTCCTCGATGAGAGCTTGCAGAAAAAGCCAGGTGCGAGGGATGTCGATGGTCAACGGGACGTCGTCCGAAGGATCCGCTAGGTCACGAAAATCCACACCGGCGCCTTCGGGGTCGAAGAAGGCACCGACGCTTTCGATGGGCTTCCCATCGGGCCCGAGTTGATAGAAGAAGACGTCGACGTCGCGTCCGTTTTGATGCGAACGGTGACGGGGAAGCGGGCCTCCTTGCTCGTAGCTGAGGTCGTTGACCGTGACCGGAAGACCGCCGAGTTCTCGATCCACCCGCGCCCCGGCCTGCACGAGCGCCCGTACGACCTCGACCGTGCCGTAGCGCGCTCTGGGATCGCGCGCCGGATTGAACCGAATACCGGGGGCGCGGAGGGGTAGAGGAACGCCGGCCCGGAGCGCGCCATCGTTCGGATTGCGGAGCGAGGTCGAATCGTAGGCCTCCCAGTCGATTTGGGGTTCCAGGGCCGCGACATCGGAGTCCGTAGGCCTTTCGTTGCTGGTCGAGCTTGGCGAGGCCGGCGGGGGGACCGGAGCGTTGGCGGCGCTGCACCCTCCGCCAGCGGCCCACAGCAATACGAGCAACTTCAGCTTCGATCCGGCCATTTTGCGGGCCGAAGTATAGCCTAGCTTCGCGCGTGCGCCGTTCCCCCCGAACGTTTGCGTGCAGAGTCGCAATTCCGCATGCTCTCGCCGTGCGCGAGGCGGTGCAGCGAGTCATCGACGACGTTCTCAATCCCCTGCTCGGAAAGGACGCGAGCAGCATCGAGCTGATCGAAGTGACCGAAGACGAGGTGGTCGTGCGGGTGACCGGCCGCGCCGCGTTCGGAGTCGGCGCAGAGTACGTGCGCACCGGCGTGATAGAGCCTGCCTTGCGAAAAGTCTTGGGGGATCAGTGCGCGATTCACATCGAGAAGGCGGTGCCGACCGCCAAGCGTCGAGAGTCATGAGCTTCGATTTGGACGAGGCGATCCTGGGGCGGCGTTCGGTCCGAGGTTTTCTTCGGCGGCCGGTTCCCCGCGCGGTACTTGAAGAAGTCCTGTCGCTTGCACAGCACGCCCCGAGCAACTGCAACGTGCAACCGTGGCGGGTCTATATCGCGTCCGGACAGACGGCCGATGGGCTGCGTGCAGCGCTAGTCGATGCAGTGAAGGCTGGGGAGCCTGCACGGATGGAGACCCCCATCGACGACTTCTTTGGCACGTACCGACAGAAGCAGATCGCCTGTGCGGTCGAGCTTTACGGCAACATGGGAGTCGAACGAGGAGATCGGGCAGGGCGGTTCGATGCGAATCTCCGGAACTTCGAGTTCTTCGACGCGCCGCACGTCGCATATGTCTGCATGTCGAAGCGCTTCGGGATCGGGGTCGCCCTCGACGTGGGCATGTACGTGCAAACGCTCATGTTGGCGATGCATTCGCGCGGCATTGGCTCCTGCGCCCAGGCTTCCCTCCGTGCTTATCCTGCTCTAGTCGCCGAGCACCTCGACATTCCGGAGGATGAGCAGATTCTATGCGGCTTGTCGTTCGGGTATGAAGACCCCGATGTCCCCGCCAACCAGACGCGGCAGCCGCGCGACCCGATCTCGCGCAACGTGTTCTTTCGGGGAGATCTGGACTAGACCGAGCACACCCTGAACACTCGGTCTAGCGTCCCTTGAACTCACCTTCGCGGCGTTCGACGAACGACCGAGCCCCCTCGGCCGCATCCTCGGTGTCCATGAGCTCCCTCGCGATGACGAGCAACTCTGCAATCGCAGCATCCGGCCCCTGGTGCTGTGCCGTCCGCGCGGAGCGGATGGTGGCCCGTACGCCGAGCGGCGCCCGCTTTGCCACCGTGTGTGCAATCTCGATCGCCATTTCGTGGAGCTGCTCGACGGCCACGACTTGCTGGATGAGACCGATTCGCAGGGCTTCGGCTGCATCGAATCGGTCGCCCGTCAGAAGCCAGCGCATGGCGTTGCCCCAACCCGCGATTTCCGGGAGACGGATCGTCGCGCCTCCGAAGGGAAAGATGCCGCGATTGATCTCGATCTGGCCGAAGCGGGTTCCTTCGGCTGCCAGGCGTATGTCCGCGGCGAGCAGAAGCTCGATGCCAATCGTGAGACACCATCCCTGGACGGCCATGACCAGTGGCTTGGTACGCCTCGGCTCGCGTAGGTTGAGAGGATCGACGGTTCCCTCGGGGAACAAGGTGGCGCCGGCCTTGATTGCAGGGCCGACCTCGGCGAGATCGAGCCCGGCTGTGAAATTGTCGCCGTTGGCATACAGGACAGCGCACCACGACGACGCGTCCGACTCGTACTCGGTGACTGCCTCGCCGAGCTCGCGGAGCATGCGAAGGTCGAAGGCATTCATCTTGTCGGCCCGATCGAGGACGATTTGAAAGACGCGTCCCTCTCGCTGGGTCGTCACGCGGGGCTGTTCATTGGTCATGGGAGCGAGCGTAGTGGACCGCCGTTCCATAGGCCAGCACTTCGACGATGCCCATGCCTCCTTCGCCCGACGCGCTCGAGATGTTCGACGTTTCGAGGCGTGTGTTGATGTAGAGATCGGCGTCCGGCTGCGATTCTTTCATGCGCAAAATGGCTTCGCGCCGCGCTCGCTCGATCAGCTTCGCATAGGGGCGCACCTCCCCGCCGATGAGCATTCGGAACCTGCTGAGGAAGCGTTTGAATTGATCGATTGAAACCACCACCGATCCGCTGGCAAGGCTCGTCGATCGAATGGGGGCGGGCGCATCGAAGTGCTTGGTGGAGAGCGCCGGCTGACGGTTGAACCGAGCTTCACGCTCAGCGATGCTCGCGTAGTGAGCGCGTTCCAGGTGGGCTCCGACAATTCTTCCGATGACGAGGAGAACGAGCGGAACGAAGAGTAAGATCAGAAGCTCTATGGACATGATCGGTCGTTACTCGACCCGCACTGCGGTCCCGTAGGCGAGAATCTCCGAAGCGCCTTGCGCCACGGAAGAAGTAGTGAATCGCACGTTGATGATGGCGTTGGCGCCGAGCTCGCGCGCCTGCGCAATCATGCGGTTGGTCGCTTCAGTCCGGCTCTCTTGAAGCAGCTCCGTGTAGCCCTTGAGCTCGCCGCCTACGATGTTCTTCAGCCCCGCGGCGAAGTCGCGGCCGAAGTGCTTCGCACGAATCGTGCTGCCCTGGACGAGACCAAAGTGCTGGACGATTTGCTTCCCGGGCACGCTATCGATGTTGGTCAGAATCAAAACGAACCCCCCCTGCCGACTTTCTACCAGATCACAGGGCGCTGCCTCTAGATCCGGATGCGTCCGGCCTTGACTCGTCGGCCGAGCAACGTCGCCCAGATCTCCTCACGCCGGTTCCAAAGGAAGCGTCGGCCCTCCTGCTCGGCCAAGTACTGCACGCAGCTCCGGGGATCGAGGTGACTCGCCTCCAACAGGGTGATGAGCGCCCAACGCTCGATGGCGGTCGTGTCCGGATCGACGATCCGGAAGTGGGCGCCTGCGAGGAACGTATCGTCACCAAAGCGCTTGGCCAGCCAAATGTGCATCGCTCGAGAGTGGGCCTCGATGTGCGGGGTTTCGGATGGGTCCGCCTCCCGGGCGGGCCGGCCTACCGACAGGCGGAGATTTCGTCCGTAGTCCCGCAGCCGGACGACGAGGTCGGGGACCGCGAGCCGGCCGAGGTGCAGGAACTGCGATTCCAAGGCGACACACCGCGCTGAGATCTCGCCGAGGAGATCTTCCCAAGGCAAGGAGGGGCCGTAGTCATGCGTTTCGAGCGCCCGCTCGGGAAGTGGGGGCTTGCGGCGATGAACCGTCGCTTGGGTTGGAGACTCGAAGGTTGCATCGTCCCCGACTCGAAGCACCACGAAGCGTTCGTCCTGCTCCGCAAGCGCTTCGAGGTCATCGAACGAAAGCATCGACCCGTTCTGATCCGCGCTTTCTTCGGTCCGGTAGTAATGGCTCGACGCGAAGGGAACGACGCGGGCCGGATCCATCACATCCACCGTGAGCGCGAGCGTTTCCTCGAGCTGCCGTTTACGAACCTCGTCGTCGACCACGTCGAAGAGCTTGCCCGCATGATTGTAGTTGGTGAAAAGCAAGTCGATCGGTCCGATGCGTTTGAGGAGCAATCGAATCGCCCCAGCAGGCAGATTACAGTCGTTGTAGTTCAGGATGGACCAGGAGCCCGATTGAATATGCAGCATGTTGTCGATCCCGGCGGTCGGGTACCGGCAGCATGTCGTATGGTCGTCCAGCTCGAGGATCTCGCGCTCCCCGATGGGGCGTACATCGCGGAAACCGAAGCTCTCCATGCGCTCGACCATGGAAAAGTTCGCAGAAACGTTTGCGAGAACGACCATGCGCGGGTTCGATTCTGCCAGCTTGGCGAGCGACGGGGCGTGCAGATGGTCACTGTGCCAGTGGGAGATCCAAAGATGCGTGGCGGTCGCGGCGATGTTCGGGGCGTCGGGATTGTAGTACCGGAGACCCCATCCTCCCGAAAAGGCCGTTCCTTCGAGCCACGGATCGAACAGGATTCGGATGCCGCCGACCTCCACCAGAAGGGCGGCGTGGTTGAGATAGTAAATGCGCACAGACATCGTGATTTGCTTTCAACCTCGTGATGGTGGGGCGACGAGGGCCGCGGAGGAATCGGGCAGCTGGAATCGGATTCCCTGACCATGCGCTTCGATGACGCCGTCTGGGAAGCACCGCTGCGCGGGTAGCACGCGAACCTGGCTCTCACCCTCGATTTCGTCGACGGCACAGATCGTGTGCTTGCGTAGCTCCTTGCGCAGGTCGTCGGATGCGATCAGGCCCACCACGATGAAGTCGTAGGAAAAAGGCAGCTCTGCGATGGTGGGAGGGCCGGGCTGGAGCAGGATCGGACCGGGGATGGGGATCCAATCATCTTGGGTCGCCAGGCCGATCGTGGTGTGCTCAAAGATCGGCCAATGCTCCGACTGAATGATCATTGCGTGGAGGCTCGGATGATGCACTGGGAGCTGGCGGCTGAACGTGACGTCGACGTGGTCGGTGACGTACAGAACGCGTGCATTCGGCGGCACTTGCGCTGCGATGCGCGTCAGCGCCTCTCGGTAGATCGCTTCCCTGCCCACGATCTCTGCGATGGAGGGAACCTTGCTGATGGGGAAGCGGGGTGGGGCGCTCGGTAGCATGAGGACGCCGATCTGCATGAGCGCTCCGAGGCCGTAGCACACGCGGCGGCGTGCGATGCTTCGGGCCTCGCTAGCCGCCACGGCCGTGAGCACCACGACCGGCGGCATCGCTCCCAAGAGATACCCCGGCTCGGAGCAGAACATGGATAGATAAAACGCCGCGCTGGGAACGACGCTCCACGCCGCGATCCACCGGGCGTCGTCGTAGGCGGGAGCTGGCCTCTCTGCTCGTCCGCACGCGACCATCACCACCGCAGCAGGCGCGATGAGCAATGCGAGCCAAAGGGAGGTGCTGGCGACGTTGTAGTGCACGAAGCCATCGATCGAGTCTGCGCTCAGCGGGCTGTTGACGCGGACGAACACCTGCTGGACGAGCGCGTCATTGGCAGCCTTCCATTGCGCATACCCGCCGCTCGCCCGCAACGTCGGCCACAGCCACGTTGCCGCGCCCGCGAGGCTCGTGGCGCCAGCCGCAGCCCAATGGGAAGCACGCCGCCATCCGATGGCCCACAAGACGGGTCCGAGGCCTGCCACGACGAAGCTCGGCCGGAGCGCGCTTCCAAAGGCCAAAAGGGCGCCTAGAGCGACGGCCCATCCGAGGCTCGGTTCTCGGCGATAGCGGAGCACGGCCAGGAGCAGGAGCCCCGCTGCGAATGCCTCGGCGGTATGAGTCTGCGCATCGACGGCGTGAAAGACCAAGAAGGGATGGAAAGCGCCGAGGATTGCCGCGTACCCCCAGGTCATGGGGCTTTGGGGCCGGAGGATCTTCGCCGCCAGATAGAGGAGCGGAAGGGTCGCTGCGGACAGCAGGCGCGCGGCGAGCTGGACCGTGGCGAGCGGCTCTCCTCCCACGATCGCGTGCAGCCCGCGGAGCATCCAGACGTAGACGAGATACCCCGGCGGATGTGGCGCGTGGTGGGCGAAGTTGAGCTCACGCATCCCATACACGAGGTTGATCGGATCGACGTCGAGCGCGATCTCGGAGGTCAGCATGCGGCAGACCGCGTAGTGGGCGATACACGCGACCACCAACACGACGAGCGAGGCGTGTTGGGGTGTGAGCTCGGCGCCCAGCCTGCGGTCGCGCTCCGCGTTCAAGTAATCCCCCTGCGCGGAGGATACCGACTCCGCGCAGGGGTGCCACCTTTCAGGGCCCTGGAAACGTGCTATTCCAGCGCCGTGAAACTGTGCGTGATCGGTACAGGGTACGTCGGCCTCGTCACGGGCGCCTGCTTCGCGGCGACCGGCCAGCGTGTGGTTTGCGTCGACAAGGACGCATCTAAGATCGTGCGGCTACAGCGATACGAGATCCCGATCTACGAGCCCGGTCTCGAAGAGATGGTCAAAGAAAACGCGGGGGCCGGACGCCTCATGTTCACGACGGACCTCGCTGCTGCGGTCCGGGACGTCGACCTTGCGTTCATCGCCGTGGGGACGCCCCCGACGCTCGATGGCGAGGCCGATCTGAGCGCCGTGTTCGACGTCGCCCAGGAGCTGGCCAAGCATGCGACGCACGACCTGGTAATCGTCATGAAGAGCACGGTGCCCGTTGGCACGAATGCCAAGGTTCAACGGCTCGTGGACGACGCGAAGCACGACATCCAAGTGGCATCCAACCCGGAGTTCCTCAAGGAGGGCGGCGCCATAAACGATTTCATGTATCCGGATCGGATCGTCGTCGGTGTTCGACCGGGACACGACCGTGCGCGGCGTCTCCTCGATCGCGTTTATCACCCGCTCAATCTCTCGAACACCAAGATCGTTTGGATGAATCCGGAGAGCGCAGAGCTGACGAAGTACGCCGCCAACACCATGCTCGCGATGCGGATCTCGTTCATGAATGAGCTAGCGGTGCTCTGCGAGGAGGTCGGAGCCGACGTGCAGAGCGTCCGCATGGGTGTCGGAAGCGATCCGCGAATCGGCCCGCAGTTCCTGCACGCAGGGCCCGGCTACGGGGGCTCGTGCTTTCCCAAGGACGTGAAGGCTTTGGTGGCCACTGCGCGACGGCATGGCATCGAGCTCGAGCTCGCGGATGCGACGAACCGGGTCAACACCCGCCACCGCAGCTTCGTCGTTCGCAAGCTGAAGAAGCATTTCGGCAATGATTTGAAGGGGAAACGCGTCGCGATTTGGGGATTGGCATTCAAGCCGGGCACCGACGACGTCCGGGAATCTCCGTCGCTCACCACCATCGAGTTTCTGCTCCACGAGGGGTGCGAGGTCGTGGCGCACGATCCCGAGGCCATGAAAAACATCCAAGAAGCCTTTGGCGACAGCATCATGCTGGTAGATGACGCGTACGACGCCGTGAAGGACGCCGATGCGCTTCTGTTGCTGACCGAGTGGCGTGAATATCAATACCCGGAGTTCGACAGGATTCGGGACCTCATGCGCACGCCGGTCGTTCTGGACGGCCGCAACATCTGGGTGACATACAATCTGGCAGAGCAGGGCTTCGAGTACGCGGGCGTCGGCATTCAGCCCAAGCCGGCCTGACGGGCCATGTGTGGGCGATATACGCTGACCTGCCCCGACCAAGAAGCGCTGATCCGAAGCTTGCCCTTCGATGAATTCAGCGAGACGCGCATTCGCTTTCGGCCTCGCTACAACATCGCACCGGGGCAATCGAGCCCCGTGGTGTACCTAATCCGTGGCAAGCCCGTCCTGGCCGACGCGCAGTGGGGCTTCAAGGGCAGCGGGGGCGCAATGGTGATCAACGCGCGTTCGGAGACAGCCGCGCGGACGGCCTTGTTTCGCGACGCCTTTCGGGATGGACGATGCCTGGTTCCCGCGGATGGATTTCTCGAATGGCGCAAAGAGGGACGCACCAATCAGCCTTACTTGTTCCGGCGTCCCGGAGGGGGGGTTTTCGTCATGGCTGGCTTGTGGCGAGACGGCCGCTATGTCGTCCTGACCTGCAACGCACGCGAAGAGGTAGCGGACATTCACGATCGAATGCCCTTCGTGCTGGAAGGGGACACCGGCCGCGACTGGCTGAACGAGGGAAAGCTCGGCGTACCTCCCGATCTGACCCGAGAGCCGGTATCGCCGCGCGTGAACCGCATCGACAACGACGACCCGGCCTGCATCGCCCCGCTCACTCAATCCACCTTTGATTTCGACTAGAGCGGCACCCTCGGGAGGTCAGGACCGCTGATCCCGCCGCGCGCCGGCCCGAGCTTCACCTTCGGTGTCTTGCTCCGCCTCGGGACGCGATTCGATCGGCTCGACGCGCACCCGGTGCCTCACCGGCGCCGGTCGTGGCTGCCCTGCGGCGAGCTTACGGGAGGCAGCCTCGATGACGGCGTCCACGCCCACCTGAATGGCACGGTCGACTTCTCTACGCACTTGCTTTTCCCAACTACCCCGCCTTCGCTTCGCGATCCGGCGCCGCGCGCGCTCGCGAAGTCGCTCCCGGTCGGGCATCAGGGCACGCCGCGCGCTCAACGCCAGGAAGATGCCCCAGCCCGCAAGCACCCATTGAACCCACCATCCGGGTCCGGCCATGATGTCGAGCACGAACAGGCCTCCGTTGACCACCACGTACGTGTAGATGTTCTGTAGGAAGCTGCGCTTTCGCCTGTTGACGATCCGCTCTTCTTCGGCGCGGACCTCGCGTTCTTCTTCGATCTGCTTGGCTGCCGCTTCGACGTCCGTCGCGTCGATCCCTGCCTCCACTGCCGCATCTACCAGATCCTGGTGGGAGAGGGTTTCGAGTGGCTGCGTTTGGAGCGCCCTCCGCAGGATTTCCTCGACCTCGTCTTGCGAATACTGCTTCACGATCAGAGCGTATCCCAGCGGTACCTTTCGGCTTCGAACGCATCCTCTGCGAGACGCTTCATGATCTCGTCGTCGTTCGTATCGATGCGTCGGAAATTGTGCTTGATCCGCACCTTGGCCGCGCGGGTAAATGTCCGAAGGATGTCGATCTCGAGGGAAGCCCCATCGACTCCTTTGGCGGTGATGGCTGATTGCACGCGACTGATCGTCGACGCCATGACGAACAAATCGATCATGATCTCTGCCAACCGATCACTCGCGAACTGCTTGCCGATGATGGCCTTGCCATGCTTGCGGAGGATCTTGTCGGTCGCCTGCGCCAGGTAGCGCGTTTCTTCCTCAAAAATCTGCCCTTGGTCCTGAATCGCCTCGTGGATGCCTTCGAGCTTGCCCTGTCCTCCGATGCCGGTTCGAAGCGCCGCGTGCTTGCGTGCGTAGTCGGAAAGGACCCCGAATCCCTTGATGGGCTCGTTGAAGATTCCTTTCATCGTCGAGGTGAGCTCCCGAAGCTGGCTCGCCACGTCATTCATGGCAGTGAGCGCGATCAGCAGACGCAAGATCTCGTTGGTGCCTTCGAAGATGCGGTTGATCCGGCAATCGCGGACGATGCGCTCGTATGGATACTCCCGCATGTAACCATTGCCGCCTGCGATCTGCAGGGCCTGGTCGGCCGTGCGCCAGAGGCATTCCGTGCCATAGACCTTCGAGATGGCAGCCTCGACCTGGTACTCCTTGTAGCCCGCGTCGATCAGGCCACCGACCATCGTGACCACGGCCTCGGCCGTGTAGCAATCGATGATCATTTGGGCGACCTTCTTCTTGATCAAGCCCCGGCTCGCGATGGGCTCGCCGAAGGTCGTTCGCTCGTTGGCCTGCTTGGTCGACATTGCGATGAGATGCTTCATCGCCCCGATCGAGCCGCCGCCGAGGCCCGTGCGGCCGCTGTTCAATATCATCATCGCGACCTTGAAGCCCTGACCTACCTCGCCGAGCACGTTGTCGTTGGGCACCTTGACGTTGTCGAAGTGCACGGTGGTAGTCGAGCTCGCGCGCAAGCCCATCTTGTCCTCGTGCGGACCGACGCTGACCCCTTCCATGTCTTTGGTGACGATGAACGCCGTCATCTTGCCGCGGCCGCCTTCCTCGGGCGTCTTCGCAAAAACCGTGTAGTAGTCGGCAATGCCGCCGTTGGTGACCCAGAGCTTGTTTCCGTTGAGGATCCAGTGATCGCCTTCCCTGATCGCCGTGGTCTTGATGGCCGCGGCGTCAGAGCCCGCGCCGGGCTCGGTGAGACAATACGCCGCGATCAGCTCCCCCGAAGCAAGCCTTGGCATGTAGCGCTGCTTCTGCTCGTCGGTGCCGAGCAGCAATAGGCCCCGCATTCCGATCGAGCTGTGCGCCCCGATGGTGACTGCAACGGACGCATCGTACTTGGCGACCTCTTGTAACGTTCGCGAGTACGCCATGTTCCCGAGGCCCATCCCACCGTGCTCTTCGGGGATCACCAGCCCGAACATGCCGAACTCTTTCAGCTCGTCGATGAACTCCGCGGGCATTTCGCCAGCCACGTCCCAGCGGCGAAAGTCCTCTGCGCGCGGACCCAGCAGCCCTTCGAGCGCGCCCGCGATGTCCGTCAAGGTCTCCTTTTCGGCTTCCGAAAGCGTGGGAAACGGACAGATGACGTCTTGTTCGATGCGCCCCATGCAAAGGGAGCGCATGAAGCTGGTGGTTTCTTTGTCGGCCACGGGTCGCTCCTTTTTTTAGGCGCCTATCATGCATGGCTCACCGCCATGCGTCCATCGCCTCTTCCCGACACGCTAGGGCCAGGGGTCGTGGGGCGCAACCTTGCCTCGGGCCGGTAGCCCCTGCAGGAATGGGCATGAAAAAAGGGACCGTCTGCGCACGCAGCACGGTCCCTTCGATCGCTCGACGAGGGAGCGTTTGGTTATTCGGCCATCGGCTCGGCTCCTGCCGAGTCCGACTTGTTCTTGTTCTTGCCGAGCACACCCCAGAAGGCGGTGCCGGCGCCGATGCGCCAGGAGAAGTGCGCGTCGGATGAGCCCCCGCCGAACGAGATGCCCGGTCCAAGATCGAAGAAGAACCATGGCGCGACGTTGTCGTTCGCATCGATTTCCACGCCCATGCGAATGAGAATCGGTATCTCGCCGAAGTTCTGGATGTTTTCCGCGAAGTAGGCCCCGATCGGGAGGAAGCCGCCGGTGACCACCGTCACTCGCTCATGCACGTCGATGGTGAACGGCAAACCGAGCTCGGTCTTGAAGGCAAACATGAACTGGTCGCCAAGGTTGCCTGAGATGAGAATCCCGGGCTTGACGAGGACGGCAAAATCATTCTGGACTTTGGGCTTCTCGTTGCTGAGGAGGTTCCAGCGAAGCATGCCGTCGATCCCAAGGCCAATCTTGACGAAGCGACCCCCTGTGCTGGCAGCAAGCCACGGCCCGTAGACGAGCTCGCCTGAGAGGCCCCAGTCCATCTTGCCCTTACCCTTGTTCCACCATTCGTACATGATGCTCGGGTAACCGACGCCACCGCTGTGGACCATGTCCTCTTCGAGCTTCTTTGCGCCGATCACCGAATTGGCCGGCCCGGCCATGGCGGGGCTCGCCATCGCGAGCACCAAAGCGAATACACCAATTGCTCTTGCTGTCATTTCCAGCTGCTCCTTCCCCGAAAGCTGGCCGAAGCCTAGGGTACAACGGCCCACGTTGCCAGCGATTATCGAAGCGTTTCAGCCGCGGGCCAACTTTCATGATTGTTCTGGAATTTTCGCTGGTTAGGCCGCTTGTAGACGAGTTGTAACCCAAGCGATCCGCCAATTGACCTCGCGCCGCGTGTCCCCATAACGAAGCCGCAAGGAGGTTCCATGCGTACAGCTTTCGTTTTCGCTCTCTTCATCTTTGCTGCCGCGGGGTGCAAAGACCCAGGCGCCGAAGTCACCCCTGCGACGGTCGAAACAGGCACCGACACCAAAGCGGAGCGGGCGCCTCGCACTGTCGAGGACAGCCCAACGTCGACCGTGCTGGCGATCAATCCTTCCAACAGCAAGATCCAGTTCGTCGGTGCCAAGGTGACCAGGAGCCATGACGGCGGCTTCACGGACTTCGCCGGGAAGGTCGCGTTGGCCGAGCCGGTCGAGAGCAGCGAGATCGACATCACGATTCAAACGGCGTCACTCTACGCCGACGAGGAGAAGCTCACCAAACATCTGAAGTCGCCCGACTTCTTCGACGTGGAGAAGTTCCCGACGGCGACGTTTCGGTCGACCGAGATCAAGAAGGAAGGCGACGGACATAAGATCACCGGGGACCTCACCCTGCACGGCGTGACAAAGCGCGTCAGCTTTCCAGCGACCATCAAGGTCGCCGATGGTGCGGTGAATGCCAACGCGGAGTTCTCGATCAACCGCCAGGACTTCGGGATCAGCTACCCGGGCATGCCGGACGATCTCATCCGTGACCTGGTCGTCATCAAGCTCGCGCTCGACCTGCTGCGGCAGGGTTAGCCGACCACTGGGCCGGCGGCCATGGCTGGAGCTCGAGGAGGTCTTGCACTTCGATTTGCCCGGTCTCCATGACCCCCGTGGCCGCATCGGCGATGGTCCACGCATGATGGGGTCGCCCCATCGGCTGTGACTCGACGAAGATGCACCGAAGCTCGCCCTCGTCGAAGTGACACTGCTCCTGAACGGAGCGAAGAAGCTGCAAGTCGTGCAGGTGCCCTTCGCCGAAGTTCCAGCCGATGACCACTCCGGCGACGAGCTCGCCGTCGAGGTATTCGTACTGATCGATATCGTCCACGGCCTTGGGAAGCAGAATTTGAAGGCACCGGCCGTGTAGATGCATCGCCCGAAAGGCCATCACCTTGGAAATGGTCGCAGTGATGGTGTCCTCGTCGTAGAATTTGCGAAGCTGATCCTGCACGCGGGGCGCTGCCTTGGTGAGATGGGTGTCGAGCTTCCTCGAGCAGTCACCCTTGAAGAGCCAGACGCTGTATGCCCAGTTGCCCGCGTAGTATCGCATCGAGCACAAGAACGACGCGCGGGAAGGCACGAGATTGCCGAACAGCGGGACGCCCACCAAGGCGAATGCCAGGAAGGCGATGAGCCATGGCGAGCCGATGCCGAAGGCGTTGACGTCCGCGTAGTGTCCGAAGAGGACGAAGCCGCCATAGACCATGATCACGTTCCACTCGATCGGAACGCCCATGGGAATGCTGCTCGTGATGAAGATGTGGAAGACCAGCATCACCGTGAGCGCGACGGTCGTCACGGTCCCTCCGTCTCCGAGCAAGAGCGCGACCGGAAACGCGTACTCCACGACGGTCCCTGTATGGGCCATGAGTTGCGCCAGGCGCGAAGGACGTAAGTCGTCCGGGTAGCTTCGGTAGAGAAGCTTGCGCAACGAGCCGACGCGAGTCAGTGGGCTGTTGCTCTGCATGACGGCGATGACCGAGGGGAAATGATGATTCAGCTTCGAAGTCGCCGCCCACATCCAAATCGCGACCCACACGAGCTTCGAGCCGGCCAGCCAATCGCTCGCGAACGAGAAACAGACCAACGCCGTGTAGTAGTGCTCCGCACGCGAGGCGAGGAAGATGGTCTTGTCGGCGACTCCGAGCAGGGGCAGCAGGATGATCGTCGGCAGCAAGTGCTCGAGCGACAGCTCCGGCGCGATCAACGCGCGGAACAAGAAGAGCATGTGCGCCACGTACAAGGCGACGTCGAGCCAGGTTCGGGTCGGCCCCCCCAAGACCGGCAACCCCGGGAACAGGGGGACCTTCGTGGTACCAGGCCGGCAGAAGTAGAGGGCCCCACCAAACGGCGGGTTGTATCGGCCGGTGAGCGGACCGCTCCCACATCCGAGCCCCAGCCCCTCGAAGGCCATGCTCCAAAGGACCGCTTTCTGAAATGCAATCGGCTCGAAATACCACGAGCCGAAGCTGCCCAGGTTCCCGAGCCCCGGCGTGAACGAGCAAAAGAAGCTCCACACCCATACGTAGAAGACGATCTTGAGGATGTAGACGAGGTAGATCGGCCAAGGCGTCCCGTAGCCTTGAAGCGCCCAAGACAGGCACACCATCCGCATCCGTTCCGGGAACGGTTTTTTGCGCCATTCCTCGATGTCATAGGGCGGCAAAATGGGCTTTGGAACCAGCATGAGGCGGCATGCTAGCGATCTGCGCCCCGGCTGTCACCGTCGAGCGTGCTATGCCAAGCTGCACCAGACCGGAGCGAGAACGAATGGCGAGAAAGGAAAAGGACCAGTTTGGCGCGGAGGTGGCGTTGCAAACGATTGAAAGCGACGCCATCGCCCCCAAGAAGCCGAAGCTGAAGAAGGCCCACTACGAAAAGGCCATGGCGGACTTGCAGGTCGAGCTCGTCAAGCTTCAGAAGTGGATCCAGACCGAGGGCCTCAAGGTCGTGGTGATCTTCGAGGGCCGCGATGCGGCAGGCAAGGGTGGCGCCATCAAGAGAATCACCCAAAGCCTCAATCCACGAATCTGCCGCGTGGTGGCGCTCGCCAAGCCCACCGAGCGTGAGCGCACCCAATGGTACTTTCAGCGTTATGCCGAGCATCTGCCGGCTGCCGGCGAGATGGTTTGCTTCGATCGGAGTTGGTACAACCGCGCGGGCGTCGAACGGGTCATGGGTTACTGCACGGAGCACGAATACCGGGAGTTCCTGCGCTCGTGCCCTCAATTCGAGCGAATGCTCGTCCGCTCCGGAATCATCTTGATCAAGTACTGGTTCTCCGTCGGTGACGACGAGCAGGAGCGGCGCTTCAAAAAGCGAATCGCCGATCCCATCCGCCGCTGGAAGATCAGCGAGGTCGACTTGATGGCGCGGAAGCACTGGGTCGACTATTCGATCGCCAAAGACGAGATGTTTGCGCACACCGACATCAAGCAAGCGCCGTGGCATGTGGTGCGCGGCGACGACAAGCGGCGTGCGCGGCTGAACGTGATCGCGCACCTGCTGAGCCTGATTCCCTACACCGAGGTACCCGAGCCGCGCCTGAAGCTCCCCGAGCGTCAGAACAACATGAAGTACGTTCGCCCGCCGCTCGAAGATCAGACCTTCGTTCCGGAGGTCTTCTGAGCCTCGGCTCTTCCGCTTGCTCCATGCCCTTCATGCGTTCCCTTCGGCTTCGAATTCCCGTTCTCATTGCGCTGAGCGTCTTCGTGCTCTTGGTCGCCGGCTGCACCGGGCTGCTGCAAAACCTAGGCGCCCGCTGGGTGACGCGACAGATCGCAGCCGAGTTTGATCTCGACGACGCACAGACGGCCGCAACGCGTGCGTCCGTGGAACGGCTGATCGCGGCTGCGCCGGAGGCGCTCGGCAGCAAGGTGGACATGCTGGTGGCCACGGTCGACGTGGCAATTGCCAAGGGGCTGACGGAAAAGAAGCTTCTCGGGATGGAACGCCAAGTGGACGACATTCTCGACATCGCGGCGGCGGCGATTATCGACGAGGCCTCCCCCATTCTGGCCACCCTCCGGGAGGACCAAATCGACTTCGTCGAGGCGCGCATCCAAAAGAGGCTCGACGAGGCCAGGAAGGAAATCGAAAAGCCCGCGGCGGTGCGCCTCGAGAAGCGCCAGGACGAATTCGTGGATGCGGTGGAAGACTGGGTGGGCAGTCTCGGCGACCGGCAGGCGCGGGCGCTGCGCGAATACGTGGCCGGCCTTCCGGACGAGTCCGCGGCGCGTCTTGAGGCCGACGAGCGGCGGGTGGATCGGGTGGCCGCCGTGTTTCGAAAGCACCCTGGGCCCGAGGTCATCCGGGAGACTCTCTGGAACGAATGGAAGAACCGCGAGGACTGGGGGCCGAAAGGCCGTCCGCCTCGTGCGAGAAGAGCCGAAGGCCGCGACACGCTTCTATTCGTCTACGGGCTCCTCGACGCCCGGCAAAAGGACCACGCGAGCAAGCACCTCCACGAGCTCCACCAGAAGATCGAGAGCTTCTTCACCGCCGCTGGCTCGTAGTCAATCGCCTAGAAGAGCCAACCGAGATTGAACTGGAAGACGTGGCTGTTCGTGCGGAACTCCGTCTTCGTGATGCTGTTCATCCCGATCGTGTAGTTGAAGTCGAAGTTGAAGGGGCCGAGGTCGAACGCCACGCCTAGGCGGGCGCCCGCCTGGTAGATGACCAGTGGAAAACCGGGAATGTCCTTGGGCCGGAACTTGAGGGCTCGGCGGCCGCCCAGATCGACGAAGCCTTTGAGGTTGAACTTGTTGACCAATCCGCCGTAGAGGAAGAGCTTGAAATAAGGGTTGGCATAGGGGATGTAGCCCGCCGTAATCGGGAAATCCAAGGAGTTCATCCTGGCCGTTTGACCGAGGAGTCGCTCGTCGATCGGCTCCCCTTGCGCCTCGGCGATCAGCGCGAGCTGGTCGCCGATCCGAAATCGAAACTGGCTGAACACGATGCCGATTTCCCCGAATAGCTTTCGTTGTCGAACACGCGCGGCGAGCCCGACATCCCAGTTCACGAACGTGCTCGGGTTGCGACCGCCGACGGTTCCCTGGTACGCGATAGGGTCGCCAAAATAGAGGTCGATCTCCGGAACCCTAGGCACGAAGGTCGTACTCCCGACGCCTAGGAAAACCTTCACGTCCATCTTGGGCACCGCAAGAGCCGAGCTCGGTGCGAGCCAGACGGCCGCGCAAATCACGAGCAATGAGAAGGCTGAAAGTCGGTTCTTCATCGTGCGCAGTCAGTTCATCCGCTTGGACACGCAGCATCAAGCAGGGAAGTAGTACTCCTTGCCATCGATCACGAACTTCTTATCCATGATCCGCGGCCACATGGGCTTGGTCTTGATCTTTTCCTTTTGCCATTGCTCGTGCTCTTGTCGCAGCTTCTCGTAGAGCTCGGGCATCTGCTCTCGAAGGTCGATCTCCTCCGACTGATCGGTAGCCAAGTTGTAGAGCTCGGCCCACCCGTCACGGGTGCTCAAGATCAGCTTGTAGTCGCCATCGCGGATCGCCCAGATGTGATCCGCTCGCCAGAAGAGCGCCTGATGGGGCCTTTCCTCGTTTTCGCCCGTGACGTAAGGCACGAGGTTCACGCCGTCGTACTCGCGATCGTCGGGTAGCGCGCCACCCGCTGCCTCGACGGACGTCGCGTAGATATCGGTCGCAGAGACCGGGTATTCGTAGCGCACGCCTGCTGGAACCGTGCCCTTCCACTTCATCATGAAGGGCACGCGGATTCCGCCTTCGAACTGTGTGAGCTTGCCTGCTTTGAGCGGGCCGTTGTCCGTCGCGTGGGTGTAGGAGGCTCCGCCGTTGTCGCTCAAGAAGAAGATCAACGTGTCTTCCTCGATGCCCAAATCCTTGATCTTCTGGTGAATCGCACCGATGGAATCATCCAGCGCCGAAATCATCGCGTAGTACACACGTTTGTTCTCGTCTTCCACGTGAGGGTACTTGCAGTAGTGCTCGACGGGCGCCTGGAAGGGCACGTGGGGGGCATTGAACGCGGCATAGATGAAGAAGGGCTCGTCTTTGTGCGCCTCCATGTAGTCGATGATCTCGTCACGAAAAGCGTACGTCAGGTACCTATCTTCCGTGATGACTTTTTGATTGCGCAGGATCGCGGCTTGGTCTCCGCGCCCCGTCTTCCATTGGTGCTGCGCGCTGAACGACGTGTGCTCGTGATTGATGATGCCGGACCAGTTCTTCTTCGGCGTGTAGAGCGAAGAGGCGCCATAGAAGCCGTACTGATAGTCGAAGCCGCGCGCGAACGGCACTTGGTCGCGGTGCACGCCGAGGTGCCACTTGCCGATCAACGCAGTGTCGTAGTCGTACTTCTTGAGTATCTCCGAGAGCATCATCTCGGACGGGGGCACCCCCTGCTTGTGCACCTGCCACGCGGCAGGGAACGATGGCTTGGCCTTGACCTTGAATTCCCCCGTATCGACCAGCCAGCGTCCCGAGATGTATTCGACGTAGTTGGTCGGGTAGAACTCCATCACCTGGGTTTCGAACCCATATCGGTTTTGGACGCGGCCGGTCATGAGGCCCGCGCGGGCCGGGGCGCAGGTGGGCGCGGTGGCGTATCCCTCCTCGAAAACCACCCCTTCTTGGCCGATCTGATCGATGTGGGGCGTCGAGATGTGCTCCACGCCGTACGCGCTGACTTCGTAGGGCCCTAGATCGTCGGCGAGCAAGATGATGATGTTGGGCTGGCGCGCTTTGGTGGCGGCAATTGGGGCTTGGAGGAACGCCTCCTTGCGGTCTTCCATCGCCTTGTTCCATTTGACGCGCCACTTGATGCGCGTGATGGAGCAGCTGACCAGAACGAGCGCGAGGCAGAGCAAGGCAAACGCACGCAAGTATCGGTGTGTCATGACCCGGGGCGATCCATACCGTCCGCCGAACGGAGTTGACAAGCGCGAACTGGAGAATCGCAAAAGCCGATTCATTCCGACTGGTTCCACCCGTGCGACATCGCCTGTGCCGGGGCTGGATCGTCGCTCTCCCCCTCTAGGCCAGCTCTCTCGACGTTCTCAGCGCGTCCGGTGGAGCCCGCTTGGAGACCGTTCAACCCCGATTCTCGACCTCTCGCAACGCAGCCGGGAACCGGCTTTGACAGTGCTTTGGGCCGAGGCTCTACTAGCGCGGTGTCGCAAACGCCCGAGGAGCTCAAGCCCGGCTTTCCGTTCTCGTTGGTCAACAGGCTCGACCGCCTCAGCCAGCGGATGATCCCGATCGACGCCAAGCGCGTCATGAAGCTCGCCGAGCGGACCACGGGGCTCAGCGATTGGGGCGGGGGAGGGTTTCAGCAGCGTTTGGATGCAACCATCGAAGGCCTCAACGTTCTCGACTTGAACACCACGGGCCTTCTCGGCGCGCGCTACGTGCTCAACTGGCACCTGACCAACCGTCTTCGCGTCATCGACTTCGCCAAGCGGCACCCGGAGCTCGAGAACGTCGAAATCGAGCGGCCGCTCGTCATCACGGGCTTCTTTCGCACGGGAACCACCTTCCTTCACAACGTGCTGGCGGCCGATCCCAACAACCGCGTCGCGCAGGCTTGGGAGCTCGCGTATCCGGTGGGCCGGTTAGGTGACCCGCTCGGGGACGTGGCGTGGCGGCGTGCGCAGGCGAAGTTCACCTTCGGCTTCAACCAGGCTGCCATCCCCGACCAGGGCGTGGCGCACCACGTCACTGCCGATTCGTACGAGGAGTGCTTCTTTCTGCTCGAGAACGATATGGCCGTGCTGACGTTTTGGATAGGCTTTGCAGCATACGACTACGCGCGAGCCATGCTCGACTGGGACATGTTGGAGCCCTATCAGTTCCACAAAGAGCAGCTCAAAATCCTGAACGCGCAGCGCTCGGCAAAGCGGTGGGTGTTGAAGTGTCCCTGGCACATCTGGAACCTCGACGCGCTCATGGCGGTGTATCCCGATGCGCAGGTCATCTTCACGCACCGAGACATCGCCAAGGCCCTTGCGTCCCACTGCAGCCTGGCAGCGCGGCTGTCGTCGAAAGTACAACGAAGCATCGACGTCCACGAGCTAGGCCGTTTCTGGCTCGACTACACTCGAATCGGGCTCGAGCGGGCCATGGCGTCGCGTGGGAAGATCCCCGAGTCGCAGATCTACGACGTGCGCCTCCGCGACATGATGGCGTCGCCGATGACCGTGCTGCGGGACATCTACTCGTACTTCGACTTGGAGATGACCGAAGAAGTCGCCGGGCACTTCGAGTCGCGGATTGCGGAGAAGCCGACCTCGCAGGAGGGCGAGCACGACTATCACATCGAAGATTTCGGCCTCACGAACGAAGAGGTACAAGAGACCTTGAAGGCCTACAACGAGCGTTTCGGCGTATAGCGTGTTCACAGGGGAGCTGAAATCGCACACCAAGGCAAGCAGCTCTGGGTCAGGCGATGGCGGTAAACGATCGGGACGAATCCTATGATGCGGTGGTGATCGGTTCCGGTCCGAACGGCCTCAGCGCCGCCGTCGCATTGGCGCAGGCGGGCGCCTCGGTGTTGGTGCTCGAGGCGGCCGATGAGATCGGAGGCGGCACAAGGACCACGGAGCTCACCTTGCCGGGCTTTCGCCACGACGTCTGCTCCGCAGTGCACACCACGGGCATTCTCTCGCCGTTCTTCCGGTCTCTTCCGCTCGAAGAGCACGGTCTGCGATGGATCATGCCGAAAGCCTCGGTCGCGCATCCGCTCGACGATCAACCGGCGGTTATGCTCTGGCACTCGGTGGAGGAGACCTGCGCCGGCCTCGGCGCCGATGCGACCAGCTACCGAAACCTGGTGACGCCGTTTATCGACGATCCGCACGGCTTCTTTCAGGACGTGCTTGCGCCGCTCGGCATGCCGAAGCACCCGGCGATGTTCCTTCGCTTCGGGTTGAGGGCGATGTGGCCCGCGACCGCATATGCCAAATGGCGCTTTCAACAAACGCGGGCAAGGGCCCTCTTTGCAGGTTGCGCGGGCCACAGCATTTTGCCCTTTCACCGGCTGTTCACTGCGGCCCTCGGGCTGATCTTCTCCATCGCCGGCCATGCGGAGCCGTGGCCGGTGGCAGCCGGGGGCTCGGAAGCCATTCCGCGTGCGCTCGGGAGCCTGCTGAAGAAGCTCGGGGGCGAGATCCACACAGGCGTCCGCGTGGCATCGCTACGCGACTTGCCCGCCGCGCGCGTGTACCTCTTCGACACCAGCCCCGACCAGCTCGCATCCATCGCCGGTCCGGTGTTGCCGCGTGGCTACGTCCGGCGCCTCGGCCGCTATCGCTATGGTCCGGGGGCGTTCAAGCTCGACTGGGCGCTCGATGGGGCCATCCCTTGGCGCGATTCGAATTGCCTCGAAGCGTCCACGGTGCATTTGGGCGGCACGCTCGAAGAGATTGCGGCGGGTGAAGCGGCGGTTGCTCGAGGGAAGCATCCGGAGCGACCCTACGTCTTGCTATGCCAGCAGAGCCAGCTCGATCCGAGCCGGGCGCCGGCGGGCAAGCACACCGGGTACGCGTATTGTCACGTGCCGGCCGGCTCGACGGCCGACATGACCGATGCGATCGAGAGCCAGGTCGAGCGATTCGCGCCTGGGTTCAAGGACCGGATCTTGTCGCGTCACGTGATGAACGCTCAGGACTTTCAACGCTACAACCCGAACTACGTGGGAGGCGCGATCACCGGCGGGATGGCCGATGTGTTTCAGCTCTTCACCCGACCGGTTGCGCGCCTCGACCCGTACACCACGCCCAATCCTCGCGTGCTCATCTGCTCGGCGTCGACGCCTCCCGGCGGTGGTGTGCACGGCATGTGCGGTTACTACGCCGCCCATAGCGCGCTGAAAAAAATGGATCGCCTCGCGCCGAAGCCGCTCGTCAGCGCGTGAGCCAGAGGGCGCCTATGACGCCGCGGACCTTCCGGTCACTTTGTCCTTTGCCCTCCGGAATATGCGGCGAACCTTCACCCCGGCCCACAGGAACGCGATCAGCAAGAGCACCAGGATGATCATGTTCACCCAAGGCACGTACACGTAGTCCGGCTCCACCTCCTTCAAAGCCAAGACGTTCGGGTAGGAGTCGAAGACCGGGATGCGAAGGCCGTAGTACCTGATCAGCGCCGTCTCTTGGACGTCGTTCTTGGCCAGCTTGGCGGCTTCGGCCGCGATGTCACCCGAGTTGAACTTGAAGTACCAACCGTTGTCTTCGTTGCGAAAGACCCGCGCTTCGTTGCTTTCCACCTCCGTGGCGTAGAGGAAGCGCACGTCGCGGGTCTTCTCTTGTCCGGTCGCGTCCGTCTGGTCCATCCGCTTCACATCGGTCCCCGTGACGTGGACCATGACCGCCCGCGGCATGAAGTAGTAAAGCGTCCCTCCGATGAACAGGGCGACGATTGCTGCGATCGCGATGCCGATCTTTCGAGTCGTGGTCATATGCGCGAGTCATACGGCGTTTTCTGGCCTGAGCGCAACCTGCTTCGTGCCCGTGACCATCGCTGAGTCAGGAGCTCACGAGCCGCCGCTGCGGCCATGGGAACGGCGAGCTTGGGCTTGAGGAAGTCGCTCCAGGGCGCTTCGCCCATCATGATGTCGGCCCAGGCGAAAAAGAAATCATCGCCGCGCTCATTGGCGACCTTGGCCATCGTGTCGACGAGCTCCGGGTAGCGCGCCATCAGGCGAGAGGCCGTTTTGGCGAACCCAAACTTGTGACCGAACTCTCCGTGCCACTTGTCCTGATAGACGGAAAGGAAGTCCGCATCGAAGCGGCCGGCTCGAAAGGCTTCCGCCAACGTGTCCGCAGCCTTCTCGGCGCCTTCCATCGCGAACTGAATTCCTTCGCCGGTCAGCGGGTCGATGTGTCCCGCAGCATCCCCGATGACGAGAAGATTGTCCGCGTAGCTCCTTGGGATGCCACCGAGCCGCAGCCAGGCGCCCCTCATGGGCTCGATCTCGTAGCCCGAACCCAGATGGCGCCGGATGATCGGATTGTGTTCGAGTAGCCTGTGGTGAAGAGCCTTCAGGTCGGACGGCACCGCCTTGCCACCCGGAATGATGTACGTGCAGAAATTCAGCTCGTCATTTGGGTGACGAAAGATCGCCGCGTATCCGGGAAGCAGCTCGCGCTCCATGTAGCAGATGCCATCGGTCTCGAAGTGGTGCGTACCCCCTTCGATGAAGGCGCGGCTGCAAATCGCTTCCGGGCCGCCTTCGACGATGCCGAGGGAGCGGGCGAGCTTGGACTGCGCGCCGTCGGCCAACACCAGCGTGCGCGCCTCGATCCGCTTGTTTCCCGAATGCGCCGTCCAAGTGCCGGCTCGATCGTCGAACGTGACCTTGTCGATCCGCATCTCCTCCAAGAGCTCGGCGCCTGCCGACTGGGCGGCTCGGACGATCCGCTCGTCGAGGATGATTCGCTTGACCGACATCGGCGTGCCGCTCGGGTTTTGCTCCGAGTCGCTCAGGCATTCGATGCCCGAGGGGCTCACGAAGCCGCCGGAGGTGGTGAACAGGCACTCCCCCGCGTCGATCAGCTGATCGAGAACCCCCATCCGCCGCAAGTGACGTTGTGCGCGCGGAATCACCGCATCCCCGCAAAACTTGTCACGCGGGAATCTAGCCTTGTCGAGGAGCGCCACCCGTATGCCACGTTTGGCGAGGTACCAGGCACAAGTCGCCCCGGCGGGGCCTGCGCCGACGACGGCAACATCGAACGAAGGTTTCGTCATGAGAGAGCTTCTCCCCTAGCCTTGGACCTCGAAGGTCATGCCCGCGGCGCGCAGGCGCTCGATGAGCGGCATGCCCATCGCAGAAGCCGGCGTCAGGATACCGCCTTCGGTCTTGAGCTCGGCGCCCTGCAAGGCGAGGCAAAGCGCCGACTCGGAGAGCATGACGGCCGTCGAGCCGTAGCCCGGGTCGCGTTGGTCTGCGACGAGCCCGCGCACGGCGTGGCCGCTCCCTAGCGCGACGAGGCGCGTCTTGAAATAGCCTTTGGCACGAGCCTCTTTGCTCGGCCCCTCGCCGGGGGAGGGAAGGCGCTTCTCCACCAACGGCCTGGTGAACGGAAACGCCAAGGCGCCCATGAACGCAACCATGCCTGCGGTGAAGGTGACCGCTCTCGACAATCCTTTCGCGCCCTTGCCCGTGCTCAGCACCTCCGAGTAGCGAAAGTCCTTTCCCCAAGGCCGCCCCAGAAGGGCGTGGCTTCGCCGCACGATGCGCGTGTTGATCGCCGCCATGATGAAGGGCGCGGTCCACATGCCGAGGTCTTTGTCGAAGCGCACCCCGGTTTGATCGCCTTTGTCCGGACCCCGCATCTCCTCGGGGTTGAGCGCATAGGGGTCGCCGAGCACCCTTCGCAGGCCGGGGTCTTCTTTGAGCTCGTCCAGGATGTTCATCATGCTGGAAAAGGTCCCGCCGCTGAACGAGCCGCTCATCTCGCCGGCCGCCATCTTGACCTCGGTCGCATACTGTCCGTACCGCTGCTTGAAGGCTTCCTGCACCATCAGCGTGCCGAGGTCGGACGGAATCGAGTCGTAGCCGCAACAGTGAACGATCCGCGCGCCGGTCTTTCTTGCCTCTTCGTGGTGCGCGTCGATCATCCTTCGCACGAACTGCGTCTCGCCGGTGAGGTCGCAGTAGTCGGTTCCGTTCCGCGCGCACGCGGCCACGAGCTCCGCGCCGTATTTCGCGTAGGGGCCCACCGTGCTGATCACCACCTCGGCGCGGGAAGCGATCGCGTCGAGCGATTCGGGATCGAAGCTGTCGCCAATGAGAATGGGAAGCGGCGGCGCCCCGATCTCCTTGGCGACCCCTTCCAGCTTCTCCTTGTTGCGTCCGGCTAGAGCCAGCCGTAGCCCCGTATCGCCGCGGAGGTAGTTGCGCGCCAGGTACTCTGCAACGAGGCGTCCGGTGAAGCCGGTCGCACCCCACAGAACGATGTCGAATTCGCGAGAACGGTCGCGAGGCCGGGGGTCGTTCGTCATGGCCCTGTCTTACGGCAGGGGTAGCCTCCGCGCCAGGGAGGCGGTGGATGGCGCGGGCAGCGCGATGTAGAGCGCTCTATTGAACGACGACCTCGCAGGTCGCGCTGCACCCAGAGCCGGGCGCTCCATTGTCGGGGCCGGCATCGCAGTCTTCGCCCAGCTCGGGCTGCCGTATCCCGTCGCCACAGCTCGGACCGAGCGTGCAATCCGGGTTGCAGCCATTCTGGCCGCCGAGATTGTCGCCGTCGTCGCACTCCTCGAAGCCTTCATCGACGGTACCATCGCCGCAGTGCGGTCCGAGCGCCGAGCAGTCGGGCATGCAGTGCCCGTACTCACCGGTGTTCTGGTCGGTGCCTTCGTCGCAAAACTCGAAGCGTGTCACGATGCCGTCGCCGCACTCGTAGTCACAGGTGGAGCGTTCGGTGACGAAGCCGTCGAGCGTGAGTTGGAAGTTCGATGCGCTGGTGTGGCGCTCTGCGTGGAAGATCGCCAGTTCGTAGACCTTGTCCTCGGTGAGCCGGTCCTTGCACGCGGCCACGATGCCATCCTGCTTGCTGCTGTTGGCGGCGTTGGGATTGGAGAAGCTCATCACGTCGGTCTGGCTCGGATGAAGCCCGCCCACGTCCAAGCACAAAAAGCCGTCGACGAAGACCCACAGGTCGTCGTCGCCGCTGAAGGTGAGCACTTCGTCGCCTCGATAGACGAAGAAGTAGCGCACCTCGGTGGCGAAGCCGAAGTTGCGCGACGCGCCTCCCACGTTCGGGACGAACCGAGTCTCGCCGTACGTGGGCTCACTCGGCCACGTGAACGGAGAAAGCGCGGGATCATCCAGCGGAAAGAAGGCATTGCTCGAGAACTGATACCTGTTTTCGCCCACCGATCCGAGCGTGAGCTCGCCCACGATTTCCAGGTTCCCGGCCGGATCGAGCGTAGGGCTCGTCCGATACCATTGTGCAAACGACTCGGCGGTGTGCGGCGGGCCTTCATTCGAGCCCGGCACGTAGAGGTTCTCGCCGGAGAGCACGGGCTTTCCGTCCACGTCGAGGGAGTCTTCGGTGATGTCGAACGCGATGTTGCTGTTCGAGTCGTTTGGGTTGTTGAAGTCGGGATGATAGGGTCCCGGCAGCGAGCCGCTGTAGCTCCGGAAATCACGGTAGATGACCGGGATGGTGAGCTCGCCCGGGAGCTCCACCGGCGAGAGCACGCATTCGAAGCCGTCCTCGACTTGGCAGGTGCTCGAGCAGCCATCCCCGTCCTTGATGTTTCCGTCATCGCAGGCTTCGTTCGTGCCCGGAAGGATCACCGCGTCCCCACAAACCGCCTGGCAAACGCCGCCGCTGCAGTTGGGCTCGTTCTTGCAATCCACACCGCAGCCGTCGAAGGGGGTCAGATTCCCGTCGTCGCACTGTTCGGTTCCTTCGCGTATGCCGTCACCGCACGAGGTTGCCTCGCACGCCTCGCCTGGGGTGTCGCACTTGAAGCCGTCCTCGAGCTGGCATTCTTCCGAGCACCCGGGTGTGCTTGCGTTGCCATCGTCGCACTGCTCGAAGCCGGCGATGATTCCGTCGCCGCACTGGGTGGCCATGCAGGCCACGCCAGGCAGAGGGCAGCTCCATCCGTCCTGCCGCTGGCAGCTCGAGCTGCAGCCGTCGTCTCCGCTCACGTTGCCGTCATCACAAGTCTCCGGCGGGTCGATCCGAGAATCACCGCAGACGATCGGAACGCACAGCACGCCAACCGTCGGACACCGATAGCCTTCTTCGATCGTCATGCAGTCGGCAGAGCACCCGTCGGCCCCCACCGCGTTTCCATCATCACAGGCCTCGATAGCTTCACGGGTGCCATCGCCGCAGCCCTCGAAGAAGCCGCCGCCTTGGCCTCCGCTACCACCGGTGCCGCCGAAGCCCGTACCGCCGCTTCCAGCGATCCCGCCCGAGCCGGCGGTGCCGCCATTGCCCCCGGCGCCACCATCGCCCCCGGTGCCGCCGTTCCGAGCCGAACCGGACGGATCTCCGCAACCGACTAGCCAAGCCACGGCAAGGCACAACCCTACCGCCCCCCAACGACCCCCCGCGCGCTTCATTCCCTCATCTTAGAGGTTCGGAACCACCCCTGACAAACGCGTCGTTGTCAGGGCGTGGCCGGGCTTCTGACCACGGCGCTCGAATCTGCGGTTGCACCGCAGGAAGATACATGATGTCCGGGAAGAAGCCCCTGTATCATCGCGCAAGCAACAGGAAGTGATGTGATCATGATGAATCTCCTCGGGCCCTTGGATGACTATCCCATTCATCAAGAAGCAAAAGTGCTGAGGCAGCCGGCGACGTCTCATCCTGACTTCGATGACGCCACCTATTTTTTCATCACGGACCGCCGAGGAGTGCTTTCGATCTTTTCGACGCTCGAGGTGTTTCCGAACCGCAACCTTCTTCGGTCGGCGGTGTTTGGACGCATGGGGACCCGGCATATCCGCAGCATTTGGGTGCAGAAGCTGGAGGCTTCGACAGGAAGCATCATTCAGGTGGGCGACAACCGGTTCGAGATCATCCGTCCGAACGAGCAATGGAACCTTCACTTCGAGGACTCGGATGTCGACCTGCTAGCCGATCTCGTTTGGCGGCCCCGCTGCCCCAGCTATCACTTCAAACATGTCTTCCTTTCGGGTGATCCCGAACCGATCATCGACATGCAGCACTACACGACAAGCTCGACGTTCGAAGGCACCGTGCGGATAGGGGACGCGAAGTTCGCCGACCTCATCGGGCACAAGAATCGGAGCTGGGGCATCCGCCGTTGGACGGCCCTGCCGTTTTACACTTGGCTCAACGCGCAGTTCGACGATGCCTGCGTCAATCTCTGGCTCCAAGAGGATCAAGACGGAGCGCCCTTGTACGTCGACGGGGCGATCACCACGCCGGACGGTGAGGTGATGCCGGTTCAGCGCTTCGAGCACGATATTCTCGAGCTGCATCCCCCGTTCAACAAGCGCGCCAAACGCCGACGCCTTCGCTTCGAGACAGTCGATGGAGCTCAGCACGTGATCGACGTCGAAGAAATCGGAAGCGTCGTCCTCGCTCCGCTACCCGAGGACTGGGACGAGACTGACGAGGAAGCGATGAATCAAGCGCAAGAGCTAGCGATGTGGTACGAGCAGCACAGCCGCTTTCACTGGGGAGAGCGTGAAGGAATTGGCTTCGTCGAGAACCTGGTCGCTCCGGGCAGTCGCTATCGAGGAATCCCACCCACGGAAATGGCCGATGTCGATCCCGGAGAGTTCGACGAAAGCGATTGAGCACGCCATGTCCTCGATCCGAAGGTGTTCGAGCAAGCGACGGCCAAGCAGGAGCAGGAGCACGTGGACTACGACGTCATCATTATCGGCAGCGGGTTCGGCGGCAGCGTGCCCGCGCTTCGGCTGACCGAGAAGGGGTACCGAGTTGCGGTGGTGGAGCAGGGCCGGCGAGTCACGCCTGCCGACATGCGCGCCGCAGATCAGCGCCTCCGCGACCTGGTCTGGCTTCCGCGGATCGGATTCCGGGGCTTTTTCGTCCAGCATACGTTCAGGCACGTGGGAATCGTCGGCGGCGTTGGAGTCGGTGGGGGAAGCCTGGTGTACGCGGCGGTCCTCTTGCGACCTGGCGATGGGTTCTTTCGCGACCCTGCATGGGCCCACCTGGGCGTGGATTGGAAGGACGAGCTGGCGGCCGGGTACGACACCGCGTCGACGATGCTCGGGGTCGTCACCAATCCCGACCACGGCAAGATGGACGATTGGCTCCAGGCGACGGCCGACGCGATGGGCGCCGGAGACACCTTCGGTCCAGTCCCGCAGGGAATCTTCTTTGGAGAGCCGGGCGAGACGCGCGCCGACCCTTTCTTTGGAGGCGCGGGTCCCGGTCGCACCGCGTGCACCCGTTGCGGCGCCTGTCTCACGGGTTGCGCGGACGGCGCGAAGAACAGCCTCGACAAGAACTACCTCTACCTGGCCGAGTCCCTAGGCGCCGAGATCTTGACCGAGCGCAAGGTGACGTCGATCCACCCCCTCCGGGGTGGAGGCTACGAGGTGCGAGCCGTCGATCCATTTGCGTTACGCGGAGGGCACACCTCGCTCACCGCGAGGCGAGTCATCGTCGCGGCAGGCGTCGTCGAAACGCTCCGGCTCCTGTTTCGATGCCGCGACGAGCTCGGAGCGCTGCCGAACCTCTCGAGGCGGCTGGGCGAGTCCGTGCGGACGAACAGCGAAGCCATCGTTGCGGCGCTTTCGCCCGACCTCCACGAAGACCTGACACACGGAGCCGCCATCTCATCGCACTTCTACCTCGGCGACCACACGCACATCACCCAAAACCGCTTTCCCCCCGGGTACCGCTTCATGCGCTGGTACCAGGGCCCGTTGGTCGATGGCGCCGCGCCACTCTGGCGCGCCCTGCGCGTGCTCTTGGAGACGATCGCACATCCGTTTCGCTCGCTGCGCTGTTGGTTTGCGAGAAACTGGCACAAGCGTGTCGTCGTGCTCACCGTGATGCAGAGCCTCGACAACCAAATCCGGTTTCGCTTCGAGCGAAGCCGCCTTTGGCCATTCAAGCGCCGTTTGGCGTCCGACGTGGCGCCGGGTCAAGAGGTTCCCGCGTACATCCCCGAAGCCAACGCCGCAGCCCGAAAGCTCGCCGCGCACATCGGCGGGACGGCGCACAACAACCTGCTCGAGAGCCTCGGAAATACCTCGGTGACGGCACACATCCTCGGCGGATGCATCATCGGATCGGGGCCGGACGATGGTGTGATCGATGTCGACCACGAGGTATTCGGCCACCCTGGGCTCTTCGTCACCGACGCCTCCGCAATCCCCGCCAACGTGGGTGTGAACCCGGCGTTGACGATTGCGGCGTTGGCAGAGCGTTTCAGCGCGCGCTTTCCGCCGCCTTCTGAAGCATGAACCTGACGCACCGTATGTCGCCGTCGACGAACCCCGCTCCGAGGCATCTCGACATCGAGATATCGAAGAGCTGCGTGTCGCCTTCGGCGGGCTCGATTTCGATCTGGTCTTCTACGACGTTCCAGTGGCTCACGCTGCCCCATTCCTTGCTCCACATGGTGCCTTTGCGTGGCTGGTGGAACAGGGCTCGGCGGTCTGTGACCACCAACAGGCCGAGGCCTTTGTTTTCGACGATGACGTCGGTCACACGGTGCACATCGAGGTCTCCCGCCCCACAACGGAGGACGTTCCTCGTCACCGTCTTCGGTACGCAGCGCTCGCAGACGAAGATGCCGTATACCGCTTCCCCTTCCTCGATGGCAACGCCAGCTGCCGCTGCGTCGGTGGCGCGAAGAAAGCGGCCTCTGCGCAACTCGGCCAGCCGGGTCCGGACGGCACATTCCCATGCTCGCGCGCGCGCTTCCTTGTCGCGCCGCCACCGCTTGCGTTTGAGGATCCAGGCCCCCATGCCATCTAGGACCAGACCCGCCATGAGCTCGGGTATGTTGACCACGCCCCCTCAACGATATCACCTTCGAGGCGCGCACCGTCTAGGCGGACACGAGGAGCCTCGTCAAGCTCGAACGACGCGTACGGCATCCGCTACGTCAGGCGTAAGCTCCTGATGACCGAAAGCGGCCCCTGTCACAAATGCGTCGTTTCAACCTTGCACCTTGGCTCACGTAAACCGGTTCGCTTCGCGCCCCGGCCCGTGGCATCGCCAGGGGCGAAGCCACGTGACAAGAAAGGGGAGGACAAACGTCCTCCCCTTTCTTGTTTTACGTGGCGTCCCCAGCGGGATTTGAACCCGCGTTACTGGCGTGAAAGGCCAGGGTCCTTGGCCACTAGACGATGGGGACGATATGTCGTGTCAGAGGAGGCTTTGGCCTCCTCGGTGGGCCGTCAGGGATTCGAACCCTGGACCGTTGGATTAAAAGTCCACTGCTCTACCAACTGAGCTAACAGCCCAACGTGCGGCCCGGAGCTGTTTAACATGCCGATCTCCGGGGTCAAGCCTAGGTCCCGGTGAGAGGCTCCGGTGGGCCAAACGGCTTCGCGGCATGGCGGGTGATCATGGACGCGATCGGCGCGAGCAATGATGGCGGAAGATCGTGGCCCATGCCGTCGATGAGCTCGAGCCTTGCACCGCGGATGTGGAGCGCGGTGCGAAAACCGCCATCCACGGGAATGAGCGGATCCTCCTTTCCATGGATGACGAGCGTGGGCGCTTCGACGGCTGACAGGCGCTCGGCCCGGCTGCCATCGGCCACGATCGCAGCCAACTGACGTTTGAAGCCCTCCGGGTAGTGGCTCCGCTCCAAGCTCTCGTCGATGAGCGGCCTCAGCTCCTCGTCCGTGCGCGGATATTCGGGACTCATCAACAGCCGGAACGACTCCAGCACGTAGGCGATCAGGTCTTCCCTGCCGTTCGATTTCGGGCGGGCCGAAAAAAGATGTTTCCTGATTTCGGGTCGGGCTCCGGGCAAATCGGGATCCCCGCTCGAAGCCATGATCGAGGTGAGGGTCTTCACGCGAACGGGATGCGAAGCCGCCATGATCTGCGCGATCATCCCGCCCATCGAAGCGCCGACCACGTGCGCTGCTCCGATGTCGAGCGCATCCAATACGCCGACGGCGTCCGCTGCCATGTCTTCGAGGGTGTAAGGCGCGCGAAGTGGCAAGCCGAACATCCGGTGCAATAGAAACCGAAGCGCCCCCGGTGCTTTGACCCCGTCGAGCTTCGTCGAAAGACCGACGTCTCGATTGTCGAATCGCACGACGAAGTGCCCTGCCTCGGCGAGCGCATCGCAGAAGGCCGGGGGCCACGCGACCATCTGCGTACCGAGCCCCATGATCAGGAGCATGGGATCGCCACGCGGATCACCGAACGTGTCGTACTCGATGTCCAAACCGTTCGCTTTGAGTTGAGCCATGAAAGGACCCTGTCACTCTTGCTGACGCAGTCTCGTCAACACTGCCGCGGTAAACCCCGGCCGCAAGTAGAAACCTCGCGGCACGGTCCATTGCACGGCGCCCTCGTCATCGGGGGCGCGACGGCGGCTCCGCCCGCTTGCCGCCTTGGGCCGCACCTGAAGAACCCGGCCGAGGTGCCCCGTGATGTGCTCCACATCGCCCCGTGCGATCATCTCCGATAGGCGCTCCCAGTCGGCGCGCAGCATCCGTTGCTCTTCATGGCTGGGCGTCCACAGGGCAGGGCGCCCCACACGACGGTGGGGTAGCGGCTTGTCGGATGCCGCCTCGATCGGGACGAACAACACCTTGGCGAGCTTCCGAAACACCGTGCTTTGCTCCCAATCGGTGTCCGCCATGGACGACAGGGAAATGGAGCACACGAAGGTCGACTCCCGCGGCTTACCACTCGGGTCTAGGGGAATGGTCTTGAGCTCGATGCCGAGTGATACGAAATCCGGCTCGGCGCGCGACGCGGCCGTGGCGCCAAGCGCCTTTTCGAGGATCTGCCCCGCCACGCCTTTGCCTCGAACCGGCTCGAACGGCACTTCGACACTGACTCTTGCTCCGAGCTCGCCGAGCGTGAGCCCAGCCAACGCCCAAGCTCGCGCCAAGAGCTCAGCCTCGGTCCTCGGTTCCGAAGCACACACCCAGCGGCCTCTCAGTGCAGCTCGCAGACCTTCGCGCCGAAAAGCCGTTCGAGGCTCGTGAGCAGCGCGTCGCTCGGGTCTACGAAGAGGCCGGTTTCGGCGATGTTCACCCGCCAGCTTCCCGGATGGTCGAGCTCGAGCGAGACGGGGCAGGGTCCCGGGAACTGCTCGAGCATCGCCCGCAGCGAGTCCAGCTTGGCGCGATCGATGGCTTCGACGGTGAGCCGAACCGTGATGGAGGTCGTGCGCTCGTGCAGCGCCTCGCTCAGGAGCGTGGCCTCCTCGAGCAGAATCTTGTGTTGGGTCTGCGCGCTCTCGGCCTCGCGGTCTTGCTCGTGCTTCACACGGCCGGTGAGCAGAATCGGCTGCCCCGCTTGAAGCGCTTCGCGCAGCCCGGCATTTTCGAGCGGTTTGGGCCGGACTATCACCTCGACGCGGCCGTAGGCGTCCTCGATGTGAAAGAACGCCATCGTGTGCCCCATCTTGGTGCGTCGCTCCCGATAGCCCTCCACGGTACCGCCCACGGTGACTTGCCGGTGATTGTCGAGCTGGGCGATGCTCTCGGTGGTCGCATTGCAAAACCGCAAGAGCTCGCTTCGGTAGCGATCGAGCGGATGGCCCGACACGTAGAAGCCGAGGGTGGCCTTTTCGCGCGAGAGCTGATCGCGCGAATCCCAAGGGTCGAGCACCGGAAAGCTGCCGCCCGGGTGTTGATAGGTCTGCGTCTCTTCTTCGTGCCCCATCAATCCAAATAGGCTCTCCTGCCCGCTCGAACGCTCGCTTTGAATGCGCTTTCCCCTCTCGATGGCTTGCTCGATCGCCACGAATGCCTGCGCGCGATGCACCCCGATGGCGTCGTGCACCGTGTCGAAGGCCCCGCACTGTACCAAAGCCTCGATGACCGACTTGTTGACGCGGCGAAGGTCGACCCGAGCGCAGAAATCGAACAAGTCGACGAACGGCCGCTCGGTCGTGTGGCCGTCGGGGTGGGGCTCGCCTTTGCGCGCCTCCAAGATCGCCTCGACGGCGGCGGTGCCCACGCCTTTGATCGCCCCGAGCCCAAATCGAACCTTCGGCCCCATCGGATCGTGCACCTGCCCGTTGTAGCAAACCGGTTTGTGCCGGAGGCGGGCCACGTCCTGCGCGTCGTCCGGATTGTAGACGACGCTGAAGTCGATCTGGGACTCGTTGACGTCCGGCGGCAACACGGTGATGCCCATCGACCGCGCTTCGGCGACCGTGCGAACGACTTTGTCGATCTTCTCCTTGTCCGCGGTGAGCGTCGCGCAGGTGAACTCGACCGGGTAGTGGGTCTTCAGATAGGCCGTCTGGTAGGTGATCAGCGCATACGCCGCCGAATGGCTCTTGTTGAACCCGTAGCCCGCGAAATAGGCCATCAAGTCGAATACCTCTTCGGCTTTTTCGCGCGTGTGTCCTCGCGCGACTGCGCCTTCGATGAAGACGGCCTTTTGCTTCTCCATCTCCGAGGCCTTCTTCTTGCCCATCGCGCGCCGCAGAAGATCTGCGCCACCGAGCGAGTAGCCGGCCATCTCCTGCGCGATCTGCATGACCTGCTCCTGGTAGACGATCACGCCGCGCGTTTCTTGCAGGATGCTCTCGAGCGATGCATGCGGATACTCCACTCGTTGCCGTCCGTGCTTGCGGTGCACGAAGTCTTTGTCCATCTGCGCGCCCATCGGCCCCGGCCGGTAGAGCGCCACGGCGGCCACGATGTCGTCGAAGCGGTCGGGCCGGAGCTGCTTGAACAAGCTCTGCATGCCGCTCGATTCGAGCTGAAACACGTTCGTCGTCTCGCCCGACTGCAGCAAAGCATACGTGGCGGGGTCGTCCGTGGGAATCGCATCGATTCGAAGCGGGTTATCGAGGCGATCCGGACGGCGGTCGATGAGTTTCGTGGCGATGTCGATCACCGTCAACGTGCGGAGCCCGAGGAAGTCGAACTTCACCAGGCCTGCCGCTTCGACGTCGTCTTTGTGGTACTGCGTGACGTACACGTCTTTTTCGGGACAAAAGACCGGCACGTGATCCCAGATCGGCCCCTCGCTGATCACCACCCCCGCCGCATGCATGCCCGCATGGCGCGTGAGGTTCTCGAGCGCTTGCGCCGTGTCGAGCAGCTCTCGTGCCTTGGGGTCTTGCTCGTATGCGGTCTTGAGGCGCGGCTCCTGCTTCAGCGCGTCGCTGATCGGCACGCTCTTGCCTTGCACCGGCTCGGGGATCATCGTCGCGATGAGACCGGCCTCGCCGGGCGTCATGCCCATGACGCGCCCGACGTCGCGCACCACGCTTCGGCTCTTGAGCTGATGAAAGGTTGCGATTTGTCCGACGCTCTGATGGCCGTACTTCTCGCGTACGTATTGAATGACGCGGTCGCGCTGATCCATGCAGAAGTCGATGTCGAAGTCCGGCATGGAAACGCGCTCCGGGTTGAGGAAGCGTTCGAACAGAAGCCCGTGGACGATTGGGTTGAGGTCGGTGATGCGCAACGCCCACGCGACGAGCGAGCCCGCCCCCGATCCGCGCCCGGGACCTACCGGCACCCCATTGTCCTTCGCCCAGTTGATGAAGTCCTGCACGATCAGGAAGTATCCGGCGAAGCCCATCTTCAAGATCACGTCGAGCTCGAGCTCGAGCCGGCTGTGGTAGCGCTTCTCGTCGAAGGTCTCGCCGCGGCCGCGCATCTCGACCATGCGGCGACCAAGCCCCGCCACCGCCAGAGCCCGCAAGTAGTCTTCCTCGCTCGCGCCGCCTGGAACCGCGAACCGGGGCAGATTCGGTTCGGCGAGCGGCGTCGCCCGGCCGGCGCACATTTCAGCCACCAATAGCGTGTTCTTCGCGGCTTCCGGGACGTGCGCGAACAAGCTCGCCATCTGCTCGGGCGTCTTGAGGTAGAGCTCCGAGGAGTGGTGGTGCATGGCCTCCATCTCGCGCACGCTTCGTCCCGCGCCGATGCACTGCAATACGAGCTGGGCGTGCGCGGAGCGGCGCTCCAGGTAGTGGCAGTCGTTGGTGCCGACCAGGGGCAGCTCGAGCTCCTCGGCGAGCTTGCCGAGCACCTGGTTGAGAGGACGGTTTTCCGGAAAGCCGTGGTCCTGGAGCTCGACGAAGAAGTGACCAGGCTCGAACGAGTCGCGCAACTTGGCGAGGGCTTCCCGTCCGACCGCCGGCCCCTTGTTGAGGATCTCCTGCGCGACGTACCCACCCATGCACGCGCTCAACCCGACCACGCCCTTGCTGTGCTTTTGGAGAACCTCGAAGTCGATGCGCGGCTGATCGTAGGCCGCCATGCCGTCCACCCAGCCCGAGCTCACCAGATGGACCAGGTTGTGGTAGCCCTCTTGCGAGCTGGCGAGCAACAGCAGATGGCTGAGCTCGCGGTTTTGTGGATCCCGCCGGTCGCCGGCCGTGAAGTTCACCTCGCAGCCGAGGATCGGCTTCACCCCGGTCCCCTTGCAAGCGTGCACGAGCTGAACCGCGCCGAACATGTTGCCGTTGTCGGTGAGCGCGACGGCCGGCATGCCCATCTCGTCGGCGTGCGCGACGAGCTCGGGGATACGGATGGCGCCGTCCAGCATCGAGAACTCGCTGTGGACGTGAAGGTGAACGAACTCGGCCGCCATGGACGCGATGAATCTACAGTGCTCGCCCCACCGAATCCACCGGACTTTGTCTCAGAGCAACGAGTCGAGCAGGGCGCTCAAATGCGCGCGTCGCCGCTCGCGATCCGCCTCGGTAAAACGGTCCTCTCCAAAGAGCTGTTTGATGATGGGATCGCGAAAAAAGTAAACCACCAGCGCTCCGAGTATCGTCACGTATACATCGCGAGGATCGCCCCCGGCCTTGCTGGTCGCCGGCGGTTTTGCTCCGAGGCCGGTCAGCGCGCGGGCCATTTCGTCGTAAAAAGCGGTCATCGACCGCTCGACCCGATCCGATGCCGAGGCCATTTCCCAGAGCATGATGCGCACTTGATTGGGGTGGTCCCAGAATAGATCGAAGCTTCTCAGGACCGCTTCGCGCGCGGTGAGCCCTGGCTCCTCGCAGCCGAGCTGCTTGAAGAGCTCGAGATGGCGGTCGAATAGGCGACCTACCACCTGCTCGTACAGTCGATCCTTCGAGTCGAAGTAGTAGTGGAGCAAACCATGGGTGACGCCCGCGCGCTTGGCGATCGCGACCATCCGGGTGCCATGAAACCCGTGCTCGGCAAACTCCTGCTCCGCGGCGTCGAGGATCGTGACCCGCATTTGCTCCGGATCGGCGTCCTTGGGTCTTGCCACGATTACCTCGAGCCGTCCGAAAAGTACGAAGCAGCCGCCTCGTAGGCCCGGGCGAAGTCATTGTCGAACGGATCGTGGATCTCGTAGAGCGCTCCACCGAAGCCCAAGAGCGCGGTCACGACGATCGCCGCCCCGAGTCCCACCGGAACCCAGAAGCCCGTGCCGCGCCGAATCACCTGGGGCGCCCGCACCCCGAGCACCCCCAGAGCCACCGGAATCCCGTAGAACGCATGATAGAGGCCCGCGATGCCGAGCAGCGCGTAGTACGGGTAGAAGAACCACGGCAGGAAGTGCAGCGAAAACGACACGCCACCAAAGAACGGCGGCGCATCCGCGAGCACGGCGGGGAGCCGCGTGGCCGCGATGTGCCCGAACACGAAGACAGCCAGATAGTAGGCCGCGTAGCGATGGAGCCGCAGGCGGAGCGGCGGCTTGGTCCTGGCCCCGCGACGGGCGCGCATCCGCAAGATGCCCGTCACGACATGCACGACCAGGGCGGCGAGGAGACCCACTTCGAGCAGCAGCCATTGGTAGACGCCACGGGCCGCTGCTTGGAACCGGTCGTAGAGGTGGGGGCCGATGACCGCGATGGCCGTATTGGTCAGGTGGACCAGCAGGAAGAGCGAGAAGAGCAGACCGGAGACGGCCTGGGTTTGGGGGAGAGCTCGATTATTCACAAGTGTGTTAATAACAACTCTGTCAATAACTGTCAACGGGCGAGTGAGCGTCGCGTTTCGGCCGTAGCCCGACTTGCACGGCGTGTCCTCCGTGCTACTTCCGCCGCTCCCCAACGCACGAAACGCGGCGTTTGGGGCGTGGTGCAGACGATGACCAAGTCCCCTTTGTCCATTGTGAAAGAGCGCTTCGGGGATGACCCGAAGAAAGCGAAACAGAAGCTGGTCGAGGCCGTGAAAAAGGCGGCTGGAAAGGACCTGTGGCTCGAACGCGTGAGCGAGGAGAAGGGGCTCGAGCACGTTTCCAACAAGAAGCTGCTCCACCTCGAGCAGGTCTTCGAAGCGGTCAGCAAGGAGGTCGGTTCCCGCGACCAGCTGATCGGTCAGATCGCCGGTCTTCAGGGTCGGTCGAAGGACGAGGACTACAAGGCTCGCTTGGCCGAGGAATCGACACCGAGCTTGTGGGATCGGTACCGTGCCGTACAATCGCAGGCGGCCGGGAAACCGGCGAAGGATTGAGGCACCGCCTCGGCATGGCGCCGCGTCGGTTGCTCAGTGAAAGAGTTGACCATGAGTAAGAGACTGTTCTGCGGAGGGCTCGCCTGGGGCACGACCACAGAAGACCTTCGAGAGGCGTTCGCGCCTTTCGGCGAGGTTGCCGATGCAAAGGTCGTGACCGATCGGGAGACTGGCCGTTCGCGGGGCTTCGGATTCGTCACCTTCACCACGGAGGAGGCGGCTGCTGCAGCGCGCGAGTCGATGGACGGCGCCACGCTCGGCGGACGCACCATCCGAGTCGATCTGGCGCGCGAGCGTCAGGGCGGCGGTGGTGGCGGCGGCGGTTTCCGGCGCTGATCACTCATCGCTGAAGCAAGCCGAAGTACCAAGACAGGATCGCGTCGCCCGCGAGCAGGTACTCGAGCGCCCCGAGCGCGAGAAACGGCCCGAATGGCAGCTTGAGGAGGCCGACTCGGGTCGGTTCCGGCTCATCGGGCGCCTCGATCACCTCGCCGTCGATGACTCGATCCTCGATCTCGGGCGTGAGCCTGCGTCCCACGATGAGGGCAAAGATGGCGAACACGAGACCTTGAAGGGAGCCGGCCACCACGCTGAACAGGGCACCCTCCCAACCGAGGAATGCTCCGATCATCATGAGCAGCTTGGAGTCGCCTTCGCCCATGCCTCGGCGGCCGGCGAGGCGCTCGTAGCCCCAAACGAAGACCACCTGCACGGCCAAATACGCTGCGCCGGCTCCGACTGCCGCGGACCAGATACCGGGCTCGGCGCGAAACGGTGCGCTCGCAAGGCCGAGGGCCGCGCAGGGCAAGCTCACCTCGTCCGGGATCTCCATCCACTCGAGGTCGACGAAGGTCGCGATCAGCAACCCGCCCGCGAAGATGAAATAGAGGACCGTTTCGATGGCTGCGTCGAGCAGGAGCGTGTCGGGCTCGGCGCGTACGATCCACTGCTCGGCAATCGCGACCGACAAGACCGCACCGAGGAGCTCTACCAAGGGGTAGCGCGCCGAGATCGGCGCCCCGCAACAACTGGCTTTCCCGCGAAGCGCGAGCCATCCCAGGATGGGTATATTCGTCCACGCGCGCACGGGGGCGCCGCATGCGGGGCAGTGGCTCGGAGGCGACACGACCGACATGCCTCGCGGCCAACGGTAGATCGCAACGTTGAAGAAGCTTCCCCATGCCGCGCCCCACGCAAAAGCCGCCACCCACACGAACCAGCGGGGTACCTCCGCAGCAAGCATCGTCCCCATGCTAGCAGCGAAAGGGGGGCTGTCCCCTTTTTGTGCGGTCGTCATTCCCTGGTTGCAGCCCTCCCTAGCGGATGCGATTCAGAGCCTGACCATGAGCATTGACGAGACCAGAGCCGCGCTTCGGGACTGCAAGCGAATCGTGGTGAAGATCGGCAGCCGTGCCCTGTGCGCCGAGGGAGGCCGTTTCGTCCAGGTGGCCGAGCAGGTCGCTACGCAAGTGCGGGCAGGGCGCAAAGTCGTGCTCGTCTCGTCCGGCGCGGTAGCGGTTGGACGGGAGCGACTGGGTCTCGCGGAGCGTCCGAAGAAGATCGCGCTGCTGCAGGCCGCGGCGGCCACGGGTCAGTCGCTGCTGATGCGGGCCTACGAAGACGCGTTCGAAGCGCGCGGTCTTCACATCGCGCAGGTGCTCTTGACCCATGACGTGATGAGCGATCGGGAGCGATATCTGAATGCGCGTCAGGCGATCGACGAGCTGCTCAGGCTCGGCGTCGTGCCGATCATCAACGAAAACGACACGGTTTCGATCGACGAGCTCCGCTTCGGCGACAACGACCAGCTGGCTGCGATGGTGTGCACGTTGATCGGCGCGGACTTGCTCGTCTTGCTGAGCGATGTGAGCGGCATCCTGGATGACCAGGCCGAGCGAATCTCCTTGGTGCGCGCAGTCGAAGACATCGAACGTTTCATCAGACCGCCCGATGACGACATGGGGCTCGGCGGCATGCAGTCGAAGGTCGAAGCGGCGCGGCGTGCCACGTTGCATGGTCTGCCGGTCGCGATCGGCCCGGCAGCCTCGGCGAACTTCCTCGATGCGCTGATGCGAGGAGACGACGTGGGAACCTTGCTGTTGCCGCATGGCTCACCCTTGCCGAGCCGCAAGCATTGGATTGCCTATACGCTCAAGCCGCGCGGTCGAATCATGGTCGATGCGGGTGCGCGCCGTGCGCTCGAGAAACGCAACTCGAGCTTGCTTCCTGCGGGCGTCGTTTCGGTGGCGGGTACTTTCGGCGTCGGTGACGCGGTGTCGATCGTGGCCGAGGACGGCACGGAGCTCGCGCGTGGTCTTGCGCGCTACGCCGCCGACGAAGTGAGGTTGCTCGCAGGCGGGCACAGTCAACAGATCGTCGAGCGCATCGGCAGCCATGCTGGTGACGAAATCGTTCATCGAGACGACATCGTGCTGACCAAAAAAGGCGGCTGAACCGGACGGCTCCCGTCAGCGGCGAAAAGTGCTACCGTAGCCGGCCATGAGTGAAGACTTGACCGCATTGGTGACGGGCTTGGCCAAGCGAGCCAAAGAGGCCTCGCGCGTGCTCGCAGTTGCAAGCACCGAGCGGAAGAACGCCGTGTTGCGCCGCGCCGCGAAGGCGCTTCGAGGCGAGCCGGGGGACCGCGTGCTCGAAGCGAATGCAAAGGACCTCGGGGCCGCGCAGGAGATGGGGCTCTCGAAAGCCATGCTCGACCGCTTGAAGCTGGATCGCAAGCGCCTCGACGCAGTGGCCGATGGCGTCGATCAGGTGGCCTCCCTGCCCGATCCGGTGGGCAGCGTCGTGGAGGAACGGGTGCTCGCCAATGGCCTGCGGATCGGGAAGATGCGGGCGCCGCTCGGTCTGATTGGAATCATCTACGAGTCACGGCCCAACGTCACCGCGGATGCCGCGTCGCTCTGTCTGAAGAGCGGAAACGCAGTGCTGCTTCGTGGGGGCAAAGAAGCTTTTCACAGCAATTCGGCGATCGCGGAGATCTTCGAGCGCGCCCTGCGCGAGGAGGGTTTGCCCGCCGAGGCTGTCACACTTCTACCTACCACGGATCGACAAGCTACTTTGGTGATGATCAGCCTTGATGGTATCGTGGATATGGTCATCCCCAGAGGTGGAGAAGGATTGATTCGGTTCGTCGCCGAGCACGCAAGAGTTCCCGTCATCCAGCACTACAAAGGTGTCTGCCACGTCTTCGTAGACCGCAGCGCCGACCCGGAGATGGCTCTTCGGATCGCCCTGAACGCCAAGGTACAGCGGCCAGGCGTCTGCAACGCCATGGAGACCTTGCTCGTCGACGAGCACATCGCGCCCACGTTTCTGCCGAAGGTGGGCGCAGCGATGAAAGCAGAGGGCGTGGAGATCCGCGCCGACGAGCGGGCGGCGGAGATCCTGGGCGAGGTCAAGCGCGCGACGCCCGAAGACTGGGACACCGAATATTTGGACCTGATCCTCAACGTGGCGGTCGTCGACGGAATCGACGGCGCGCTCGCCCACGTGGCCCAGCACGGCTCGAATCACACCGAAGCGATCGTCACGCAGGACGGGGCGAACGCAGATCGCTGGATGCGCGAAGTCGACGCAAGCCTCGTTCTCGTCAATGCGTCCACCCGTTTCAACGACGGATTCGCCCTCGGGCTGGGTGCGGAGATCGGAATTTCGACAACAAAGCTTCATGCATATGGTCCAATGGGTCTCGCAGAGCTGTGTACGCTCAAATGGGTCGGGCAGGGTGAGGGCCAGGTCCGGCAGTAAGGAGGAAACTAGTTGCCGAAACAAGCACCGGGTGCACAACTGAAAACGAATCCGAGCTCCCTTTCGAAACCCGATCCACAAGCCAGTCGAGAGCTGGCCCTGAGGATCGCCGAAGCAGCGCTCGACAAGAAAGCAAGAAGAATCGAGATCATCGACGTGCGAGGCAAGGTCGACTACACCGACTACGTCGTCGTGATGAGTGGTCGTAGCGATCGCCAAGTCGCCGCCATCGCACGAGGCATCGAAGAAGACCTCAAGAGCAAGTACGGCGCGCGATGCGCGGGGGTAGAAGGGCTCCCGCAGGCCAACTGGGTGCTCCTCGATTTCGGCGATGTCGTCGTGCACATCTTTCATCAAGACACACGCGGGTACTACGACCTCGAAGCCCTGTGGCTCGATGCAGATCGCGTGGAGTTCGAGGGAGGTGAGGGCGACGAGGGTTTCGTCTTTCCCTGACCCTCTCGGATCGTGCGCATCAAAGTCGTCGCCGTCGGAAAAGCGAAAGACCGCGATCTGCGGTCGCTGCTGAACGACTACTACGCGCGCATCGAACGGTACACGAAGCTCGAAGAAGTCGAGATCAAGGATGCGGCACCCGACGAGGTGGCAGCGCGCCTTTCGCGGGCGATTCCCGAACGGTCCCGGGTCGTGGCGCTCGAAGTGGACGGCCGCGCGTACAGCAGTCGCGACTTGGCAGCCTGGTTGGGGCGCGCGGAGAACGAGTCGGTCCAAACGGTGGTCTTTCTGATAGGCGGCGCCTACGGGCTGCCAGGAGAGCTTTCGAGCGCGGCCGACCTGCGATTGTCTCTGTCCGCCATGACGTTTCCGCATCGCCTGGCCCGGCTGGTCTTGGCCGAGCAAGTCTACCGCGCCTTCACCATCCTTCGCGGCGAGCCGTACGACCACTAGGGCGCAACGCGTTCGGATTTCGCCCGATACGGCCTCGTGCATCCGTTCTTGGAAGGCCTGCTCGCCCTAGTCGCGCCGCTGCAATGCCCGGGCTGCGAGGAGCCGATCCATTGCCTAGGTTTCTGCGGCACGTGTGCTTCGCTGGTCGAGCCGTCGACCGAGCGCGGCGCGGCGTTCGTATACGGAGGCCCGGTGGCAGACGCCATCCACCGCTTCAAGTACGACGGACGCAGCGAGCTCGCCAACGCGTTGGGGGCGCTCATGCGCGAGGCGGCCCTTCGGCTCGAGGGCGATGTCGACGCGGTGGTCCCGGTACCGCTTCACTGGAGGCGCCGCCGGGCACGGGGCTACGACCAGGCAGCGCTCCTAGCAAAGCCCGTAGCGCAAGCGCTCGGTGTTCCCGTTCGGCTGCGGGGCTTGCGCCGCGTGCGTGACACGCCGAGCCAAGTCGACCTCTCCCATCGCGAGCGGCAGCGCAACGTCGAGGGGGCGTTCGCGCCGTTTCGTCTGCATGGTGCGCGTCGCGTGTTGTTGATCGACGACGTCCGCACGACCGGAGCCACGCTAGACGCTGCCTCTCGCGCCTCGAAAGCAGGCGGAGCCCGCGAGGTCCACACACTTGTCCTGGCGGCTCGCTTTCTCGACGGAGCCGCGTAAAGTACGCGCGTGCGCCTCCTCCTCCTCTCGTGCGCGTGCTTGGTGGCATGCACGAAGCCCGAGCCGGTTCAGGACCCCCTCGATTACCTGCGTGTGGGGGTCGACCCTCGTCACGAAGCGGACGCCATCATTGCAGACTTGCGTGCGCACGGCTTCGAGATCGGGCGCCGCATCGACGAGCCGCGCTACGTCACCTTCGATGCATTTCATGGCGCTGATTCGACGGTGCGCGTAGTCACCTCCCGAGGGCCTGCCCTGTCGATCCAAGTGCCCGACGTTCGCTGGCCCGAGCGTCTGTGGGTCGGGCTCGCGCCCGGTTACCGGGCGGACTTCGACGGAGACGGACAGAAGGACGTCTTGGTGTCGATACGCGAGCGAGACCGAGCGTGCCTGGCCTGGGCCCAGGTGACGGCCGACGGCTTCGTCTCGGAGGTGTTTCGTCCCCGCGAGGCGTGGGGAGAATCGCCATGCGTCATCGAAATCGACGCCGAGCGGCCGCGCGTGCTGCTCGAGGTTTCCGTCCCCGATGCCCCGGCGCTGCAAGCGCGCGTTCGAATCCCGGTCACCACGCGGGGTCGACAATGGGTCCTCGATGACTCGCCCGAGGCGGACGCACACTGGGATCGCGAGATCGAAGCACGGGAGCGCGCTCTCGAGCAGGCTGCGGCGAGCGGCGATTCCGCCGCAACTCGACGCCTACGCGCGGAGCTCGAGTGGCTCGGGCAACTTCGCAAAGCCGAAGAGCCCGTGCTAGAGCCGGCCGAGGATGGCGAAGAAGCGCGTTGACAAAGGCGTTCCGGGCATGGAGCTCCTGGTGTGCCGAAATCCCAAGGCGGCGCAGCGATACGACATCGAGGAGCGGCTCGAGGCCGGCATGGTCTTGTATGGTACGGAGGTCAAGAGCTTGAGAGCGCGACGTGCGAACCTCGAAGGCGCATATTGCCGAATCGACGACGACGAGCTCTTTCTCTACGGCATGCACATCGCCCCATACGAGCAAGCCGGGCATGCGGGTCACGACCCCCAACGGCGCCGCAAGCTCTTGGTGCACAAGCGAGAGATCGAAAGGCTTCGAGGCCGGCTCACCACCCGCGGGTACGCGCTAGTCCCCCTTCAAGCCTATTTCAAGAACGGCGTGGCAAAGGTCCAGCTCGGGCTCGGGCGCGGCAAGAAGAAGGGTGACGAGCGCGAGACGATCCGACGTCAGGAGGACCTCAAGGAAGCGCGTGCCGCCATGGAGCGACGGAAGGGATGATGCAGATACGATTGGAGACCGGCGAGGAAGCCGAAGCGCAGGCGGTCGACGGTAGCGTCCTTACGCTCCACAGCCCCCGTGCGTTCGCGCCCGGCTCTCCGATTCGTTTCGTCGCGCGGCTCGAGCACGAGGAGCGGCACTTCGAGGGCCGCACCGTCGGAAGCAAGCGTATCGACGAACGTCGGTTCGAGGTGCGAATGCGGTTCGTGAGCTTGCGCCGCGCTGATCGAGAAGCGCTGGTGTCGTGCCTCGACCACGAATGACTGGCGCTGCTAGGTCGCGCGCGCAGCGCGGGCGTCGAGCTCCTTGAAGACGGACGCCTTGACCGCCTCGAAGTCGCTCGGGAGCTGGACGGGCCGGTTGGGGTGCTTGCTCTCGACGCCAGGGATTTCGTTTTCGTGGTAGCGAATCTTGAATTGCGTGAACTTGAGGCCGTTGGCCGTCGAGATCACCACCACCCGCTGTCCCGGCTCGATCGTCCCTCGGGCGCGAAGCTTCTCGAGGGCGGCGAGCGCGACACCGGTGTGGGGACACGTGTAGCTACCCGCGCGGTCGGCGGCGGCGGATGCTTCTGCCAATTCCGACTCGGTGGCTTCCTCGACCACGCCGTCGAACGCTTCGATGGCTCGAATCGCCCGCCGCACGCTCACCGGGTTTCCGATGCGGATCGCGCTTGCCTCGGTATCGCCTGCGGTGATCGGCTCGAACTTGTCCCAGCCCGCCTTGTACGCCCTGTACAACGGGTTGGCTCGCTCGGCCTGAGCCAGGCAGATCCGCGGGCGCTTCGAAATCAGACCGAGCTGAAGCATCATGTCGAAGCCAGCTCCAAGGGCGGCGACATTACCGAGGTTGCCGCCTGGAATGATGACCCAGTCGGGGACCTCCCAGTCGAACTGCTGCACGACTTCAATCGCGACCGTCTTTTGCCCTTCGAGCCGAAGCGAGTTCATGGAGTTGGCGAGGTAGATTCCCTCCTCGGCGGCGAGCTTTTGGACGATGGCCATGCAGCCGTCGAAGTCCGTATCGAGCGCGCACACCAACGCGCCATTGGCCAACGGCTGGACGAGCTGGGCGGTGGTGACCTTGCCCTTTGGCAGCAACACGACCGAAGGAATGCTCGCACACGCGCAATATGCGGCGAGCGCCGCCGACGTATCTCCGGTCGAAGCGCAGGCAATCGCTCGAATCGGCTTCCCGTTCTCGATCATCTGCTTCACCGTGCTGACCAGCACGGTCATCCCCAAATCCTTGAATGACCCGGTGTGGCTGTTGCCGCAGTTCTTGATCCAGACGTCGTCGAGGCCGAGGCTCTTGCCGTAGCGCTCCGCCCAAAACAAGTTCGTACCGCCTTCGGCCGTCGAGACGACGTTTTCGTCACGAAGCATGGGCTGAACCCATTCCTTCTTTCCCCAGACGCCGCTGCCGTAGGGCCATTCCCGAGTCATCCAGCGCTGGTCGAACAGCTCGATCCACTCCGGTCCGCTTCGGTCCTTGAGGGCTTCGATGTCATGCCGGACCTCGAGGAGCTCCCCGCACTCGGGACACGAGTAAATTACCTGGTCGAGGGAGTAGGTGCCCTTGCAGCCGGCGACGCAGCGAAATGAAGCGCGGTAGCTCATCAGAAATCCCAGTATAGAAGGTTCGTCAAGCAGCGCACCTCGCCTGACCCGACTACGCCCCTTTCTTCTGCTGCGGCTCGGGGACCAACGAGAAAGCGGGCGAGCTGGGGCTGCGGGCGAGCTCCTCGAGGTGGGCCACCACGGCAGGGTGTTTCGCGACCAGCTCTTCGAAGCGCCGCGCCGAAAGGCGCAAGACCAGCACGTCCGAAACCGCCTTGACCGTGATGGCCGAGGGCTCGCGCGTGAGCATCGAGTGTTGACCGAGCGCCCGGCCGAGCTTGAGTCGACCCACCTCTTCGCCCCCAGGTCCCATCGCGATCAGCTTCCCGATCATTGGAATGTAGAGACCGTCCGCCCGCTTGCCAGCTTCGAGAATGATCGTGTCCTTGTCGGCGCGCCTCACCTCGAACATCGCTGCCAAGTCCCGTCGCGCGTGGTTGTGGAAGCCCACGAACATCGGCGAGGTCCGCACCAAGGTTGCGACCAGGCGACGGCCGAGAATCTCCAGCAAGACGTCGCCCAACGGGGGATGCTCGGCGACGAGACGGTCGAGCAGCAGCTTGCTGATGCGCAATGCGCGGCCTTCGGTCCGCGCAGTCACGTCCCCTTGGTAGGCGACCTGATCGAGAAGGCAGGAGATGCCCACCACGTCTCCTTCCGACAACACCAAAGCGTGTTGGTCGCCGGGACGGATTAGCTGCACGCTTCCTTCGACGAGGATGTACAGCGCATCCGCGGTGGTGCCACGCTGGATGAGGTTGTCACCAGGGTTTAGGTCCACCAAACGCGACTCCCTCAGAAGGCGGGCGAGAATGGGCCGGGGCACCTCGGCAAAGAGCGGCATCGAAGGAAGCTGGGCGAGCTGCTCCGCCGTCGGGACGTCTTCGGCATCGTCGCCCTCCCATCGGCGGTCATCGACCTCGGCTTCCGAAATCTCCAGCTCGAGCGAGAGATTGCTCGCGGTCGGTGGCATGGTGAATCGAAGCAGGTCCGGCTCCGCGGAACGGTCGGCGACCAGGGGGATTGCGTCGGCGCTGATTCGCCTCGGTGGCGTCCCCCAATCCTCGTAGTCGGAATCGGCGGTGACGAAGCCCGACCTCGAGGAGCGGTGCAGCCTGCGGGCCGCTTCTGGGCTGATGCGCTCCAGCACGTCGATACGCTGCGGATCGATGCCGATCACCACCTTGGCCATCGCTGCTGCCCGCGCAACGAACCCCTGCTGGGCATAAAGCTCGACGGCGCGCTCGTAAGAACGGAGTGCGTCCCCGTAACGTCCAAGACGTTTCAGCAGATCGCCTCGACGATGCGGCCACCGCGGCTCGGTGGGCTCGAGGTGCTCGAGCGCTTCATAGTGCGTGAGCGCTTCGTTGAAACGCTCCCTGAGAAGGGCTTTTTGGAGCTTGTCGCGAAGGTTTCGGCTACGGCTACCGGCCATGGGCTGCCAACCTTATACCGTTTGGGAGCCTTCTCCAACGCGATAGGACTTTCGCCGAGGGCTGCTATGCTCCTGCCTCTACCAATCGAATGAGCCTCTTCATCCGCCTCGTCCGCGCCCAACTCACCTTTGGCGTCATTTTCGTCAGCTACATGCTGCACCTAGCCCTGCTGAAGGTCTTCCGGCGCTGGCGCGTCGATCCGGCCACTGGGCGGGAGGAGCCGGTCCTACCGGGGTGGCTCAGCCGCCGTCAGGCGAGGGTCGACGAGAAGAACTCGAAACGCCTTCTCGAGGGCATGCTCAAGCTGCGAGGCGTCTACATCAAGCTCGGGCAGGTGCTCTCGATCATGGGGGGATTCCTTCCCCCGGTGTACATCAAGCGATTGGAGACTCTCCAAGACGCTGTGCCGCCGCACCCCATCGACGAGATCGAGGAAGCTTTCGTCCGGAGCCTCGGCGCGCGGCCGGAAGCGTTCTTCGAGCGCATCGATCGTGAGCCCGTGGCCGCCGCCTCGCTCGGCCAGGTGCACGTCGCGTACATGGACGGCCGCAAGATGGCCGTGAAGGTGCTCTACCCCGGTATCCGGGACGTGGTTCGGACCGACATGCGGGTGATCAAGCTCATGGTCCGCATCTACAAGTGGTTCGTTCCTGTCCAGAACATCGAGGCGGTGCACGAGTCGCTCGTGGATTTGCTCCGACGGGAGACCGACTACATCCACGAGGCGGAGTGCATGCGCCGCATGTCCGCAAACTTCGCGAACGACGATCACATCTTGTTTCCCGAGGTCATCGAATCGGTCACGACGCGTGACGTGCTCACCATGACCTTCATGGAGGGCATCAAGATCACGCGTCTCGACGAGATTCGGGGACGCGGCGTCGACCTGCACAAGCTCGCCGAGCGGCTCGTCAAGAGCTTCTACAGGCAGGTATTCGTAGACCGGTTCTTCCACGCAGACCCGCACCCGGGCAACTTCCTGGTACAACCGATCGCAGGCTCCGATGACGCGCGAATCGTGGTGCTCGATTTCGGGGCAATCAGCGAGGTCGATGACAAGACCGTATTCGGGATGGTCGACGTCCTGCGCGGCTTTTTCGAGCAGAACGACGAGCTCGTCCTCCGGGGCATCGAAGACATCGGATTTGTGGCGGAGGACGGGGATCGCAAGCTGCTCGAGCAAACGGTCAAAAAGTACTTCAAGAAGCTGCTCAAGCTCGAGGCACGGACTCCCAAGGCCTTCATGACCGCCAGCTCGAAAGAGCTCGAGGCGTTCGCCGACCCCGGCGTGGAGCGTCGCGAGCTACGCGTTCTCATGCGCTCGGTGCACTATCCGGACGGATGGTTCTACGTCGAACGCGCCTCGGTGATGATGTTTTGGCTGGCAGGACAAATCGCACCCGATCTCGATCAGGTTCAGGTCGGATTCCCGTATGTCCTGCCGCTTCTCAGCCAAAGGCTCGCCTCCAAACGCCCGTCCCGTCCGTCGGAAGGCGAGACGCGGCCAACCGCCACCGGTGGGTAGATTGGGTCGCATCGTTGGCATCGACCCGGGGGAGGCCCGAATCGGTATCGCGGTTTCCGACGAGGACGGCTCGATCGCGTTCCCCCGCGCCACGGTCACGGCCCGAGGCGGCCACGAGGAGGCCGCCCGCAGGGTCCGCGAGGCGCTGGCGGGAGAGGAAATTGCGATCGTCGTGGTTGGGCTGCCTTTGCGCCTCGATGGAACCGAAGGCGAGGCCGCGCGCCGCGCCAGGGTCTTCGGCGCCACGCTCGGCAAGACGCTTGGCGTCGAGGTCGTCTACTGGGACGAGAGGCTCACGACGGCCGCGGCGGAGCGTTCGCTGCGAGAAATGGGCAGGCGGGGCCGAAAGCAACGCGAGGTCGTCGACCAATCCGCGGCAGCCCTCTTGCTTCAGGGCTATCTCGAAGCCAAAAGTGGGGAGAAGTGGAAGGACCCGGTCAACGGATAACTCTGGGGAGTGATCTAGGACGAACTGCGGCCCGTGGGCTGAGCCTCGCGACGTTGTTGGCCGTGCTCGGCTTGTTGGGCGGGCTCGGCTGGCTGCTGGTCATCTATCCGGACACCGAGGGTCCCCCAGCTGCTGAGACCGAGGAAGTCGTCGTCGAGATCCCGGAAGGCACGACGCTACGTAAGCTCGCCACGCAGCTCGAGGAACGCGGGGTGATCCGCGATGCCCGCGTGTGGTCGCTCTACATGCGAATGCGAGGCCTCGACCGGTTTCTGCGCCAGGGCAAAGTTCGTTTTCCCATTCCCATGACGCCCGAAACCGCGGCGCGGCACGCGACGACACGTCTCGGGCGCATTCAGGTGCGCCTATTGATTCCGGAAGGGTTCACGCGTTTCGAGATCGCTGAGCGCCTCGAGGAGTATGGTGTCTGCTCGGCTGCCGGCTTCTTGGAGGCGACTGAGGATCGCTCGCTCCTGGCTAGCTACGGTGTCGAGGCGAACGACGCCGAGGGCTACTTGTTCCCCGACACCTACGAGTTCGACGATCAGACCAAGCCGCGACGGGTCGTAGAGCGCATGCTCGCCAACTGGGTTCGCAAATACGAAGAGATCCAGCAGAAGCACGCCAGGGAGCTGGCCGGCCTGAAGGGATGGACGACGCAGGACATCATCACGCTTGCATCGATCGTCGAAAAGGAAGCCGCCGTGCCTTCCGAACGCGCCCGCATTGCGGGGGTTTTTTGGAACCGTCTTCGATCCAAGCGCTTTCTTCCGTACAAGCGGCTGCAGGCCGATCCGACGGTTCAGTACGGCTGTGTCGCGGTGCCCGAGGCTGCTTCGTCTTGCGAGAGCTACGACGGCCGCATCACGCGAGCGATGTTGGATGATCCGGAAAATCCATACAACACGTATCGGCATTCCGGTTTGCCACCCGGACCGATCAGCAACCCGGGCAAGGCCGCGATCGTTGCGACCATCGCCCCGGAGCAACATAACTTCTACTATTTCGTCGCGCAGGGCGAGGGGCGCCATCACTTCAGCGCGACCTTGCGGCAACACAACATCGCCATTCGAGCCAACGCCGAGCCATGACGAGCGGACGTCGACGCTCGAGCGCGCTTTTCGGCGAGGAGGAGCGGCAGCTCGGCCTCTTCGAGGACCGTGACCACGATGCGCCCGATGCAGCGGAGCAGATGCAACGCGACCTGCAGGCGATTCGAAAACGTCTTTCTCCGAAGCTTCGGCTTGGAACTTCCAGTTGGACGTTTCCCGGATGGGCAGGCCTCGTCTACCATCGCCGCTATTCGAGTCAGCGCGCCTTCCTCCGAGAGTCGTTGGCCGAGTATGCCATGCACCCGCTCATGCGAACGGTGGGGATCGATCGAGGATACTACACACCAGTGCCCCTAGAAGACCTCGCACTCTACGCGAGCCAGCTACCCGCCGACTTCCGGGCGGCCATCAAGATATGGCAACGCGTCACCATGCCAGGGTACCCTCGGCATCCACGCTACGGAGCCGATGCCGGGAAGCAGAACCCAGATTTTCTGAATGCCGAGCTCTTCGCCAGCGCCGTGAACGAGCCGGTGCGAGCTGCATTCGGCAAGCACATGGGGCCGTGGATACTCGAGGTCGCGCCTTCGCCACATCCGATCGACCCGTCTTGGTTGTGTGAGAAGCTGGACGCGTTCTTGGAACGAGCTCCAGGGGACTTCCCGTTCGCGGTCGAGCTGCGCGATCGCAAGCTCCTGTCGAGCGAGTATGCTCGGATACTCCGCAAGCGCGGCGCCTCTCACGTGTTCAACTACTGGTCGCGCATGCCGGCGCTCGCCGATCAGATGCGATTCGAGGGGTTGCTCGAGGGGACGGTCCTCGTCGTGAGGCTGCTGTTGCCACCCGGCACGCGATATGCGGAGCTAAAGGAAGCCTATGCCCCGTTCGACCGGCTCGTCGCGCCCCAACCGGAAATGCGACAGGACGCTGTTCGCTTGATCCGCGCGGCGCTCGAGCGGGACATGGAGGCTTATGTCCTAGTCAACAACAAGGCCGAGGGCTCCTCTCCCTGGACCGTGCGGGCCCTCGCCGAGCAACTCGCGGGATAGCTTGCCCGCGTGGGCAGCCCGGCTATTGTTGCCCGCCATGAACGCCCCCAAGAGCGAGAACCTGACCTGGCACGTCGGTGAGGTCGACGCGGAAGCTCGACGACGGGCGCACGGCCACGGCGGCGCCGTTCTCTGGCTCACCGGATTGTCCGGGTCCGGCAAGAGCACGATCGCGCATCGAATCGAGCGAATGCTGACAGATCGCGGTGTGTTCGCGTACGTGCTCGATGGCGACAACATTCGCCACGGTCTCAATAGTGATCTCGGATTTTCTCCGGAAGATCGCGTCGAGAACATCCGTCGCATCGGGGAGGTCGCGCGCCTCTTCGCCGACGCAGGCGCGGTGGCCTTGTCGGCGTTCATCTCCCCGTATCGCGAGGACCGCGACTGCGTGCGAGCGCTGCTGGCGCCGGGAGCGTTCGTGGAAATATTCGTGGACACCCCGCTCGAGGTTTGCGAGGCCCGCGACCCGAAGGGCCTCTACCGAAAAGCGAGGGCCGGCGTGATTTCCGGCTTCACGGGCATTGACGCCCCTTACGAGGCGCCAGAGCATCCAGAAGTGCATTTGAAAACCGAAAACCTCACCGTGGACCAATCGGCCCGGCTCGTGATCCGCTATCTCGAAGAACACCAGATCCTAGGAGAGCGCTGATGCCTACCCGTGAAGAAATGTGGGAGAAGATCCCCGAAGAAGCCGACGTCGTCGTGATCGGCGGCGGTATCACCGGCGCCGGCATCGTTCGAGACGCCGCTCGGCGAGGCTTGCGCGCGGTGTTGTTCGAGCAGAACGACATCGCCTACGGGACGAGCTCTCGTTCGAGCAAGCTGATCCACGGAGGGCTCCGTTATCTCGAGAGCTATGAGTTCAGCCTGGTGTTCGAGTCGGTGAGCGAGCGGCGGGTCGTGATGGATTTTGCGCCGCATCTCGTCAATCCGTTGGCGTTTCTGTTCCCCGTCTACAAGGGCGCTCGAAAGAGTCTCCGAATGATCACTGCGGGCATGTGGCTCTACGATGGGCTTGCATTGTTCCGCTCCCCGAAGCGTCACCGAGCCCTAAAGCCCAAAGAGGTCGCCGAAGAAGAGCCCATCCTCAAGCAAGAGGGCTTGCAGGGCGCTCCGCTCTACTACGACTGCTCCACCGACGACGCCAGGCTCACGCTCGAGACGATCATCGATGCAATTCGCAACGGCGGCGTCGCGGTCAATTGGGCGCGCGTCGATGCGCTAACCAAAGACGACCATGGGCGCGTATCCGGCGTCGTGGTCCGAAACGTTCGCGACGGAAGCCTCAAGGAAGTGAGGTCGCACACGGTGATCAACGCCACCGGGCCTTGGACGGACGAGGTGCTCGCGATGAGCGGCCCCCGCACAGGAAAGTTGTTGCGGCCAACCAAAGGCATCCACATCGTCGTCGACAAAGAGAAGCTGCCCGTGCAGCACGCGGTGGTGCTTTTTCATCCGGCCGACAAGCGGGTTCTCTTCGCTCTTCCGTGGGGCGAGCGCACCTACGTCGGCACCACCGACACCGACTACGACGGAGCTCCGGGCAAGGAGTTCGCCACGCTCGCAGACGTCGACTACCTGATCCAGGCGGCAAACCACTATTTCCCAAGCAATCCCATCCACCGCGCGGACGTGATCTGCACGTGGGCCGGTCTCCGGCCCCTCATCGCGCCCGATCTGGAAGTGTCCGATCTCGCCGAATCTCAGGTGAGCCGCGAGCATCAGATCCTCGTTGGCGAAGACGGCTTGATCACCATCGCGGGGGGCAAGCTCACCACATATCGCAAGATGGCCAAGGAGTGCGTCGATACGGCGGTTCAGATTCTGAAGCTCTCGGGCAAGCTTCCCGAGGACATCCATTCCGCACAGACGTTCAAGCACCCGCTTCCTGGGGCCGTGGGTTGGCCCGCGGACGATGATCACAACAAAGTCGCAGATCAGGTTTCGCAGGTCTGTAACTGTGAACTCGACGCGCAGGCGAGGCTTCACCTCGTCGACACGTATGGAATGAGGGCACTCGAGCTCGCAAAGATGTGTGCGGACGACCCGAGCCTCACCGAGCCCATCGTCCCGGGGCGCATCGAAATCATGGCGCAGGTCGATTTCGGCGTACGCGAGGAGATGGCCGCCAGCGTCAGCGACATCATGATCCGCAGAACGCAGATCTTCTTCCGGGACCATGACCAAGGGCTCGGTTCGGTAGACAAGGTGGCCGACCGCATGGCTGCGCTCATCGGTTGGTCCGAAACCGAAAAGCGGAAGTCCATCGATGGCTACAAGGCCGAAGTGGCACTGTCCCAGAAATGGAAAGAAGAGCTACGGGGCTAGCTGCGGCAGCTTCAGCTTGAGGGCGAGGGATCCGTGCTCGACACGGATCGACTCGAGCTCCAGGACGTCGAAGATCATCGCGCCGGTCTGCGTCGATGCGAACTGACGTACGGCAGGGACGGTCCGCAAGTCCACGCGCAGCCGGCCCGGGCTCTCGCGCTCGACGATGGCAGCGCCCACGTCTGCCGAACCAGCCGCTGCGATCATCGGCCAAGTCGTCTTCGCAATGCAGGCGGCGAGGGCGCCGACGATCGACGACTCATATGCATCTGGGGGCTCGACGTCGAAGGCGATCTCCTTGGCTCCGCGTGGTGCGAAGCGAACGCCTCGAGGCGCTAGGCTGAACTGAACCTCTCTGCCATTGGTCATGGAAGCGTCCACGAATAACCGACCCGAGTGGCAGGCGACCATGGCCGAGTCGACGCCGTCCGCATGGGCTGCGGCAGCCGTCAGCGTCTCGTCACTGAGGCGCCATCGCTGTTGAGCGAGGCGCTCCATGAGCTGCGCGGCCGCGGATGCGACGCGGGTGTCTTTGAAGCGCTGCAATGCGTGGTCGGCTGCCGCGCGGACCCAACTGCGAACGACGTCGAAACTCGCGGTCATTCGGCAGCCTCCAACGCCGTCTTATTGCGGAGCGTTTCGAGCTGCAACGGCACGACGCGCTCGCCCCGGCGAATGGCAAAGAGCTCAGATCGCACCACACGAGGGAACAGATCGTAACCGGTAAGCGCACGCAAGACCTCTGCCGGCCGGGGTGTGGTCTTGCCGTTCAATCGAAGCGCAATGGTGACCGGCGTCAGATCTCCAGCAAGCCCGGCCCTGTCGAGGGCTCCGCGGCCCCGACCCACCTCGATGTCTAGGAGCGCAGGGGTGATTTCCACGCGCTTCTTGACACCGCGGATCTCCCGATCGACGTGAAGGTCGGCCGGGCGTCCTCGCAACGATACTCGAAGCGCTTCGTCGTCCGCGATGCCCAGGTCCTGGAGCTCGAGCCGCGACAGAGCGGCCACGTACTCTGCTCCGTCGATGACGCGGTTGAGCGCCGCATCCGCGGGACCCAAGACGCGGTGGCCGAAGAACTCGATCCCATCGAGGGCCACCTCGTTCAGACGATGGCAAAGGTCCTCGAGCCTCGGTGATTCCACGGTGCGAAGCCGGACATCGACGTGCTCGCAGAGGCTCGGCGTCCCCACGGGAAGCGCGGGGCCGAAGGTAATCCGGGGTAGGGGACGAAACCCTTCGCTGTAGTAGAGGGGGAGGCCGATGCGGCGCAACATCCGAGGGAAGCTCCGCACCAGGTCGAGATGAGAGGTATACGCAGTACGACCGAGCTTCCGATACCCGATTCGGATGCGAAGCGCCGGTCCTTGATCGACTCCATGAAAAGGCCTTCGATCGGCGGCCGGCTCGTCGTTGGCTTCGGCGTTCGCCACCAGCGGGCGGCGGGGCTCGAGCGCGCCCATGCTGCGAAGAAAGTCGATGCGCTCGTCCTTCATCTTGGTGAGGTCGCAGGCGATGCCGCAGTCGTAGCAGACGAGCCGCCGCTTCTCGGCCAACGCGTCCCGGACGTTCGTGGAATGAACGAAGCTCCCCACCGTCTTGCCGCACGGAGGGCTCAAGCGATTGCGGAGCGCCTTGCGATACTCGCGGGCCAAAAACCCGGGCTCGAGGCCGACGTCGATGTGGCTCCAGGGCAGACGTGCGGAAAGTGGAATGGTGCCGAGGAAGCATGCCGGGTCGAGCCCTGCTTCCTGCATGCAGGAGGTCCAGATGCGCATGTCGATTTGCTCGTCCCAGGAGTCGAAGCGGGCGCCGCGCCGATATGCGGCCTCAATCACGTCGGCGAGGCGCCGATCACCGCGGGCGAGCATCCCCTCCAACCAGGAACCGGCCGACCGGTGCATCTTGAGCTGAACGCGAGTGGCCGATGCCTCATCGCGCAAGAGCGACTGTTTGCGTCGAATCTCATCGTGTGAATCCATCGCACACCACTGAAACGGCGTGTGCGGCTTGGGCACGTGCGTAGAGACGCTCACGGTCACCCGCGCGCGCCTGTTTCCCTGGATGCGCCGGGCCACCTCCAAGGCGCGTGCGCCCGTACGGACGATGTCGCGGACGTCGTCGTCTTGCTCGGTGGGAAGCCCAATCATGAAGTAGAGCTTCATCTTGCTCCATCCGCGCGAAAAGACGCGCTCGGCCGTCTCCATCAGCTGAGCCTCGGTGACGTTCTTGTTGATCACGTCCCGCATCCGTTGGCTTCCTGCTTCCGGCGCAAACGTCAGGCCGCCCGCTCGCTGCTGCTTCATGTCGTCGAGCACGTCTTCGCTGAGCCCGTACGCCCGCAGAGACGAGACACTCAGCGAAACCTGGTGGGGCGACAGCGCTTCGATCGATTGGCGAACCAGAGGGCCGATTGCGCTGTAGTCGGCCGTCGAAAGCGAAGTGAGCGAGGCCTCGTCGTAGCCTGCTTTTGAGACCGAGCGCACCATCGCATCGATGATCGCCGTGGGTCGGCGCTCGCGAACGGGCCGGTAGATCATGCCCGCTTGGCAGAACCGGCAGCCCTCGGTGCATCCTCGTGCCACTTCGATGGAGGCTCTATCGAACACCGTCGGGCAGCTGGCTATCGGGCCGTCCACGGGGAAGGGATAGTCGTTCAAGTCCTCGACGATCGATCGACGAATCGGAAAGGGAGCCTTGGGATGGTCGGGCTCGATCACCTCCATTTTCGTGTCGGGGGTGGGAACGCTCCTGTAGAGGGACGGGACGTAGAAGCCTCCTAGCTTGGCGATTCGGAGCATCCGCTCCGGCCGGGAGAGCCCCTGCGCCTTCATCGAGGCCCATGCGTTCATCAGCTCGGGCACCTTGTCCTCGCCATCGCCGATCAGAAACGCATCGATGAACGGCGCGAGCGGCTCGGCGTGCGTTGCGGTAGGTCCCCCGGCCACGACCAAAGGGTCGGACGCCGTGCGTTCTTTGGCACGTAGCGGGATTCCGCTCAGGTCCAGAATCTGCAAGACGTTGGTGTAGGTCAGCTCGTACTGGAGGGAGAAGCCCACGATGTCGAAGTCGCGTAGCGGTCGAGCGCTCTCGAGCGAGCAGAGCGCTTGGCCGTGCGAGCGGAGCTCGCGCTCCATGTCGCGCCAGACCGCATAGGCACGTTCGGCCAGCAGACCCTCTTGCCGGTTCACGATGTCGTAGAGGATCTTGTAGCCGAGATGGCTCATCCCGATCTCGTAGAGATCAGGGAATGCCAAGCAGATGCGGCATCGAGCCGTCTCCCAAGGCTTGCACGACGTTCCCTGCTCGCCACCGAGGTACTGGGCGGGCTTGTGAACACGGTCGATGAAGCCCGCGTAGGGATGCGCTTGGATGGCTCGCTCCTCGCCCACCGGCCTAGTGTGACGCGTTCCGGGGTTTTCGCCACGATCGCCGCTACGGGTCGAAGCCGGGCGATCAAGGGGCGACACTACATCGGATGCAGCCCCTGCGAGCTGATCGCGAAGAGCGCTGCCGAGATGGGATGCGGGGCGCGCCTCGAGGCATCCTCGGCGAGCCTTGCGAGCTGCTCGATTGCGAAGTCCCTGCCGAGCAGCAGAACGTCGCGGTGCGGGGCAGCGGCGAGCCACGTGGTAGACGCGTCGATCTTACTCAGGCGCGCAGCCAAATCGGGCAGCAGCAGGCGCGCAGCGTCGAGACCGTCCCCTTGGCGGACGCGCAGGATCCCCTCCTCGACCGGCTCGAGACGAAGCTTGCGCGAGCGCTCCGCCAAGTTGGCGATGGCTCTTCGCCGCGCGTCACCCTGCTCGACCGGCCAGGAATCGACCTCGACGCGCGGTACGTACCGTGCGCGTGCCTCGTACCGAAGCTGCAAAGTGAGATATACGTCTGCGCACAAGGCTTCGGCATACAAGCTCTGGTCTCCCGGCAGGGAGCGCAAGAAGCTTTCGGAGATCAGACGGGGCAAAATACGCGAGCCCGCTTCGCTCCACGATGTCGCTTTCAACTCGCTCGCTCCGGGCAGCATGCTGATGATCCGCCTGGCCGCCGCCGCGGTGGCGGCATCATCCTGGTCGCGTGCAACCCGCTCGAGACGAGCTAGGTCGACGCTTGCGCCGTTGCTGAGCTCGACGCCCAGCTCGAACTGGGACTCGATGGCGAGATCGGGCCGCTCATCGCGCAGAACATCGGCAAACAGACGGACGACGCGAGAGATCGTCCCGCGGCCGGTCGCTTCGCGCTCTGCGGCCGACAGATACTCCGAGAGGCAGCGTCGTGGCTCCTCGGCGTCGAGCGCATTCTGGATCACCTCGAACGGATCGAACCAACCGAAGCGTCCGATCTGGATTCGGTGTACTCCATCGCGCTCGGCCGTTCGCCCGCCCAAGTGCTCGATCAGGAGCAAACCGAGGAGGGCGCCGGCGCCTTCGATGAAGCGATCGTCGTCGACCCAGTCGTCATCCCTGTCCAGGTGCCGTTCGATTTGGTCGGCCAGCCAGCGAACGCCGGCCGCGCCGCTTCCGGGCGGCTCACAGCGAAGGGAATGCATGAAATCGAGCGCAGCCGGTACGAAAGGCCCGCCGATTTCCTTCAATGCGGTCAGCCAGTCCGCTCCCACGAGGTCCCCCGCGGCGACGCTAACATGAGTCGGGTTGCGCGAATAGACGGGACCCCGAATGAATTGAGCCGTGGCGAGGCGACCGAGTGAAGTGGCGTTGGACCAGCTCGTCAGGGTTTTGGACCAAGTGCCGCTCGTGTCTGGCATCAAGAATGATTTGGCGGGGCTTCGTTCGTTGCTCTATCAGCGCCGTGCTCCGCGGATTGCCGCACTGGGCCGCGCCGGAAGCGGACGCTCGAGCCTCTTGCGTTCGTTGATCGAGCGGCAGGCCGATGCCGAGCCGCTACGCGCAGAGCACGGACAATGGGTGCGCATCGAGCACGAAGGGGCGATCATTCGATGGCTCGAGATCGACGTCGAAGATGACGCGGCGCGTTCGCAATGGAAGGCGGCTCTCGAAAAGAGAGCGCCGGACCTGGTGTTCCTCACCTTCGAGCCCGTCCACGTGGACGATGCGATGCAAATCGTAGAGCGGGCCAAGAGCTTGCTTCGCGATCTGCCGGAGGGCACCGAGCCGCTGCGGGTCTTTCCATTGCTCACCCACGCCGATCTGATCGGCCGCGGCGAGACCGACATCGACGCCGCACGAAGCGAGCTGGAGGCCAAGCTTCGCGATCGCAGGCTGGCCGCGGACCCGCCGCGGGCAGTATCCGCAATCAGCGGTCACGGCCTGGAGGCGCTATCCGAAGCAATCGTGCTGGCATTGCCCGAAGAGGCGAGACTGGAGGCCGCCCGTGCGCTCACCCGCGCACGAGAAGCGCGGCTTCGCATCGCCGATGAAATCGTCCAGGCCTGCACTGCAGTTTCTGTGACGGTGGGGCTCACGCCCATTCCTTTTTCGGACCTGATTCTGCTCGGTTCGGTGCAAGCGATGATGGTCAGCGCCCTGGCTTACCTGAGCGGGCGCGCCTGGGACCCCAAGACCGTCGCCCAATGGATAGGTAGCCTTGGGCTCGTGGGCGGCCTCGGAGTGGGCTTGCGCTTCACGGCGCGGACCGTCGCCAAGCTCGTGCCCGGCGCTGGCACCATCGTTTCCGCGGGGATTGCGGGGGCCGGCACGACCGCGATGGGGCAGAGCGCGATCAAGCTGTTTCTTCGGCGCTGATCTCTTCGGGCGGGCCGTCGCGCCATTCGACGTCCGTCTCGTAGACGTGGGCGAAGTGCCGAGCCACCGGCTCCATTAATTCCGCCACCCCGACTCTGCGGCCGAGCTCCTTGGAAATCGACGTGACTTCTTTGTCTCGTATGCCGCAGGGCACGATGAGCGCAAAGTGATCGAGGTCGCTCTCGACGTTGAGCGCGAACCCGTGCATCGTGACCCACCTGCTGATTCGGACACCGACCGCGCCCACTTTGCGGTCGCCGATCCAAGCGCCATTCAAGCCTGCGATGCGGGCAGCCGACAAGCCGAAGTCCACGCAAGCCTGGATCATCGTCTCCTCGAGCGACCAGACGTACTTTCGGACGTCCTGCCGGTCGGGCTTGAGGTCGATGATGGGATACGCGACGAGCTGTCCGGGGCCGTGATAGGTCACGTCGCCGCCCCGTCCGACTTCATGCACGGAAACGCCGCGCGCATCGAGCATCTCTCGCGATGCGAGGACGTGCTCCCGTTTGGCAGCGCGTCCCAGTGTCAGCACGGGGGGGTGCTCGAGCAGGAGCACGCAATCGCCGACCTCGCCGGCAATCCGCTTGGCCAAGATCTCTCGTTGCAGACGATGCGCTTCGGCGTATTCGACGGTCCCGAGGCGGCAAAAGAGCACGGTCGACCTCAACGATTCATGATGTGGATCGCCTCACCCAAGGCGTTCTTGAATGCTTCCATCACGCCTTCGCCGAGTGTGGGGTGCGGATGGATGGTGAGGGCCACGTCCTCGGCAAATGCGCACATCTCGAGCGCCAGCGCCGACTCGCTGATCAAGTCGCTTGCCTCCGGGCCGACGATGGCGACGCCGAGCAGCTGATTGTCCTCCTCGTCGATGAGCACTTTGATGAATCCGTCGGTCTCACTCACGGCCATCGCGCGTCCCGATGCGGAGAAGGGAAACTTTCCGATCTTCACCTTCTTGCCCTGCGATTTGGCCTCGGTTTCGGTCAGGCCCACCGTCGCGATCTCGGGATCCGTGAAGACTACCGCAGGCATGCCCCGGTAGTCACGGGCCGACTTGTGCCCGGCGATCACCTCTGCGGCGATTTCGCCTTCCTTGGACGCCTTGTGCGCGAGATAAGGCATGCCGCTGACGTCGCCGATGGCGAAAATCGAGGAAACGTTGGTACGCATTTGGTCGTCCACCACGACGTGGCCGCGGTCGTCGAGCGCGACGCCTACCTCTTCGAGGCCGATGTCCTTCGAGCTCGGCTTGAAGCCCACCGCGACCAGAACCTTGTCGGCCTCCACGACCTGTTCTTTGCCTTCGGTCTCGATGGTGACTCGGGCCCTTTCGCCGCTCTTGTCGAGCTTGGTGGCCTTGCTATTCACGTAGAGCTCGGCCCCGTCTTTTTCGAGACGCTTTTGAACCACGCGGACGAGGTCCGGGTCGCTGCCGGGCAGAATGCGGTCCATCAGCTCCACGACTGTGATCTTGGTGCCTAGCTTCTGATAGACCATGCCGAGCTCGAGCCCGATGTACCCGCCGCCGATGATCACCATGCTCTCGGGTGCGCTCTGCAGGCTCACCGCTTCGCGCGCGGTGATCACAACCTTGCCGTCTGGCTCGAAACCGGGAATCTGGATCATCTTTGCGCCGGTCGCGACGATGATGCCCTTGTTGGCTTTGTAGGTTTCCTTCTTTCCCTCTGCGTCTGTGACTTCGACGGTGTTCGGCCCGGTGAGCCTCGCGGTCCCCATCACGATGTCGCCCTTGTTGCCCTTGACCAAGCTCCGCACGCCGCTCGTGAGCTTCTTGACGATGCCTTCCTTCCACTCCTGCATCTTGGGTACGTCGACCTCGAGTCCCTTGATCATGATGCCCATGTGCTCCGCATGACGGACCTTGTGCGCCAAGTTGGCCGCAGCGATGAGCGCCTTGGAGGGAATACATCCCCAGTTGAGACACACGCCACCCATGTATTCCTTCTCGACGCACAGGGTCTTCACGCCGAGCTGTCCCAGCCGAATGGCAGCGACGTAGCCACCGGGGCCGCCCCCGATGACGATTGCTTCGTATTCCTTGGCCATCGCGCGCAGTCTGAAGCAGCGTCACCGCCAGCGCCAGCGCGTTCCAGCGCCCCCGATCCGCGAACCCCGAGCCTCGATCTTCGGGCCCCAGTCCCTCTGAAATACCGAATGCTATATACGACCATGCGCTATCTCCACACCATGATCCGTGTGAGTGACCTCGACGAGTCGCTCGATTTCTATTGCAACAAGTTGGGACTGGTCGAGACGCGGAGGCGCGACAGCGAGGGTGGACGGTATACACTGGTGTTCCTCGCCGCGCCGGAGGATCGCCGACGCGCCGAAAACGAGGCGTCTCCTTTGATCGAGCTCACCTACAACTGGGACCCAGAACAGTACACCGGGGGGAGGAATTTCGGTCACCTCGCATTCGAGACCGACGACATCTACGAGCTCTGCCAGCGACTCATGGACGCGGGCGTCACCATCAACCGTCCACCGAGGGACGGCCGCATGGCATTCATCCGCTCGCCGGATGGCATCTCGATCGAGCTCCTGCAAAAAGGCGACGCCCTCGAGCCAAGCGAGCCTTGGGCTTCCATGCAGAACACAGGGACTTGGTAGCGGCGTTTTCGCGAGAGGCGGCGCCCCTAGTCGAGGGCTTCGAAGAGGCCGGCGGCGCCCATGCCGCCTCCGATACACATGGTGACGATGGCGCGCTTGCCGCCGCGGCGCTTGAGCTCGTACAGAGCCGTCGCCGTCAGCTTCGCGCCGGTGCAGCCGAGCGGATGGCCTAGCGCGATGGCGCCACCGTTCAGGTTCAGCTTCTCGTCGGGGATGCCGAGCTCCTTTTGCACGTAGACCGCCTGGCTGCCGAACGCCTCGTTCAGCTCGATGATGTCGATGTCATCGATCTTGAGGTCGTTCTTCTTCAAGAGCTTGCGAACGGCGGGGATGGGCCCGATCCCCATGATCGACGGATCGACGCCAGCCGTGGCAAATGACTTGAAGATGGCTAGCGGCTCGAGGCCCAACTGCTCGGCCTTTTTCTTCTTCATGACGATGGCCGCCGCGGCCCCGTCGGAGAGCGGCGACGAGTTGCCCGCCGTGACGCTGCCGTTGACGGCGAACACCGGCCGCAGCTGGGCCAAGCCCTCCATGGTCGTGCCAGGCCGCGGCATCTCATCGACCTTGAACTCGAACATCTGGCGCTGCCCGTTCGCGTCGTAGCGGATCCCGTGCACCGGCACGATCTCCTCTTCGAAGGTTCCCTTCTCGATCGCCGCGATTGCCCGCTCGTGGCTCCGTACCGCAAACGCATCCTGCTCTTCGCGGCTCACGTTGAACTTCTTTGCAACGTTTTCTGCCGTGATGCCCATCGGAGTGTAGGCCTCCGGATACTGCTCCATCACCTCGGGCGAAGCGCTCAGCTTGTTGCCCGTCATCGGCACCATCGTCATCGACTCGACTCCACCCGCGATGACGATGTCGTTGTACCCCGCCTTGATCGAGCCGGCCGCGATCGCGATGGCTTGCAGGCCGCTCGAGCAAAAGCGATTGATGGTCATCGCGGAGGTCTCTTCCGGCAACCCGCCCAACATCCCGACCATGCGCGCCACGTTCATGCCCTGCTCACCTTCCGGGAAGGCACAGCCGAGCACGAAGTCCTCCACCATTTCCGGCTTCACCTGTGGGTTGCGCGCCAGCAAACCCCGCACGACCTCCCCAGCCAGCTCATCGGGGCGCCGGTTGGCGAGCGAGCCCTTTTTCGCGCGCCCCACGGCGCTTCGAACCGCATCTACGACGACGATCTTGCCCATGTTCTAACTCCTGATTCCTTCTTGGCTCGTGCGTTCCGGGTTGGCTTAGTTTCTCAGTGGCTTGTTGGTGGTCAGCATGTGCTGCATGCGCTCCTGGCTCTTCGGCTCTCCGCAGAGGCTGATGAAGGCCTCGCGCTCGAGCTCGAGCATCTGCTCTTCAGTGACCTCGCGCGCATTGCCCGAGGGACCCCCGCAAAGCACGTTGGCGATCTTGCGCGCGATGAGCGCATCGTGCTCGCTGGCATATCCACCGGCCAGCAGCGTGTCGATCATCATGTCGAGCGTCGCAATGCCGCTCTCGCCGGGCAGCCGGTACGCGCGCCGCGGCGGCGGGTGGTAGCCCGCCTCGGCCATTCCGACCACGCGGGCCTTGGCTTCCGTCAGAAGCCGTGCCTTGTCGAGCGAGATCCCGTCGGTCTTCCGGAAGTAGCCGAACTCTCTGGCCTCGCCCGCACCCGTCGCGACACGCGCCATGGCGATGTTCTGGAAGGTGCGCGACACGAACGGGAGCGTATCGACGTCCGTGCCATCCGGAACACCTTCGAGCGCACGCCAAAGCATGTTCATGTTGCCCGCACCGCCCGGAAGCAGCCCGACGCCCACCTCGACGAGCCCAACGTAGGTCTCCGCCGCTGCCTGGACGGCGTCCGCGCCCATGCAGACCTCGAAGCCGCCGCCGACGGTCATTCCAAAAGGCGCCGCGACGACCGGGATCGTCGAGTACTTCATGCGCTGCACCGCGCTCTGCAAGCCGCTCACGGTGTCCCGAAGCTGGTCCCACGCCTTCTGCTGTGCCGCCATCACCACGGCAAAGAGGTTTGCGCCCACGCAGAAGTGATCGCCCTGGTTGTAGATGAGAAGCCCCCGAAACTCCCGCTCCGCGAGGTCGATCGCTTTGCCGAGGGCTTCCACGATGTTGTCGTCGATGCTGTTGGCTTTGGTGGTGAAGGTGAGTCCGAGGACGCCGTCGCCGAGGTCCCATGCTTCGGCGCCGCGGTTGCTGAAGACCGGAGCGTCGTCTCGCCGCATGACCGTAAGGCCCGCGTTGCGCGGGTCGATGTCACGCGGCTCGTACTCGCCCTTGAGCACGTTGAAGACGCGGCCGTCGTCCGTATAGAAGCTCTGCGCGCCCGATTTGACCATCCGATCGATGGAGGCCGGCAGCGACAGGCCGTCCGCCTTCATGCGGTCGTAGGCAGCCTTGAAGCCGATGGCATCCCACGTCTGAAACGGGCCGAGATCCCAATTGTAGCCCCACTTCATGGCGTTATCGATCGCTTCGACTTCGTCTGCGATTTCGCCGATTTTGCTAGCCGAGTAGGCGAGCGTGCGGGACAAGACGTTCCATGCGAACCTGCCGGCCGGTCCCTGATTCTCGACCAGCGCCTTCACCCGCTCCGCAGGCGACCCTTTGAGGCTCTTGCAGAATTTCTTGATGTCTTCGTCGCCTGACTTGGACCGGTACTCGAGCTCGACGGGATCGAAGGTCTCGATGCCATCTTTGGTCTTCTTGTAGAAGCCCCCCTTGGTCTTGTTGCCGAGGAGCTTCCGCTCGACCATCACGTCGACGAACTCGGGGAGCTTGAACACCTCCCGCTCCGGGTCGTCCGGTAACGCGGCATAGCAGTTGTCAGAAACGTGCTTGAACGTATCGAGCCCCACCATGTCGGCGGTGCGGAAGCTGGCGCTCTTGGGGTGGCCCATGGGCGGTCCGGTGATTGCATCGACATCCTCGGGAGTCAGCCCCGCCTCGAGCATCTCGCTCATGGTGAGGGACATCGAGTAGCAACCGATGCGGTTGCCAACGAAGTTCGGCGTGTCCTTGCCGATGACGATGCCCTTGCCGAGTTGATCTTCACCGAAAATCTTCATCCGCTCCATCACGGCCGGGTCGGTTTCCTCGCCAGCCACGAGCTCGAGGAGCTTCATGTAGCGGACGGGGTTGAAGAAGTGCATGACGAGGAAGTTCTTGCGAAACGACTCACCCCGGCCCTGAAGCATGTCGGCGATCCGGAGACCCGAGGTGTTCGACGCGACCACCGTGCCTTCGTCGAGCGTCTTTTCGAGCTTGTCGAACAAGCTGCGCTTGATGTCGATGTTTTCGATGATCGCTTCGATGACGAGATCACAGCCCTTGAGTAGCTCGATGTCGTCTTCGAGATTTCCGATGGAGACGCGATTGGCATGGACGGGGTGGAAGAAGGCGGCGGGCCTTGCCTTCAGCGCGCCCTGCAGACCCCCCGCGGCGAACTGGTTTCGCTTCGCCGGGTTCTTCCTTTCTGCCTCGCTCAGCCCCGGCGGAACGATGTCGAGCATCACCACGTCGACCCCGGCGTTGGCAAAGTGCGCCATGATGCCGCTGCCCATGACACCCGCTCCGATCACACCTGCTCGCCGTACTGGTTTCGTCATACTTCTCTCCTCCGCTTCGGGCGGGGGAACCTTCCGCAAGACGCCCAAAAACGCAAGCCGTTTACATCGCTCGGCCGCTTTGTCCGCCTATTTTTGAGGAGTTGCGCGCAGAGCCGCGACCAATTCGTCGTGAATGACGCCATTGCTCGCGATGGCGCTGCCGCCGTAGATCGTCTCTTCGCCCTCGATCGAGGTGAGCCTTCCGCCGGCTTCCCGGATCAGCACCGCAGCTGCGCAAATGTCGTAGGGCTTCACTCCGGGGTCGACCATTGCGTCGGAGCGGCCGAGGAGCACCTGCCGGTATCCATCGAAATCGGGGAAGCCTCGTGCGGAGTCGGTCGTGTCGGCGAGCCGCAGCTCGTCGA